>Ga0056128_1002690_pt1 | contig 21238 bp, 18 predicted proteins | sample WorMetLIZISLAND2_FD_71113 | JGI IMG/M metagenome (GOLD analysis project Ga0056128, IMG submission 71113) | Marine gutless worms symbiont microbial communities from Max Planck institute for Marine Microbiology, Germany - Olavius geniculatus... ... | reverse complement strand
CCCAAGAAAATCCGACGAAGATACACAACGTAACTGACTAAAACTACCGAGAAAGATTTGAACAAGATGACATAGTTGTGACATTTACATCATGACTTGCACATTCAATTTCATACCTTACTCTGCTCAGTTAAATTTAATTAGGTTCAGTTAATTTTTCTATAATGTCATTTTGTGGCAAAATGAACAGCATAGCAGCTGCAACTTGTCAACCATTATCTCCGACGAATATATATATAAATGAGAGCAATTCAACAAACAAATACTTGTTACAGAGCCAGAACTAAAAAAAATTTCAAGCAGAATTGAAAAGGGCCTCACTCGTTCAAGCATGCCGACAATGTACTTGGTATCGTTGAAAGGACCGATCTCATCATAACAACGTCCATAGACAACGGCCATTGCTTGCAGACAGACACACTTCATCGCTATCTTTGGTGTCAGCAGAAACCGGTGGTAAAGGTCGTTGAAAAACTCGTACCTACAACAAATAGGACATTGGCTCAATGCAACAGAATATCATAGTGTAATAGTTACAAGAAATCTGAGCTAATGCTCATGAGACACACAAAAGCCTATAGCAGTTCCTGTTCGCAGGTAATCTTAGTTTATCTCCAGCCATTTTGGCGCAATTCACTCTTGAAATGTGTATCGCAGACTAAAATCGCAAAAAAAATCACCAAAAACCCCTATTTTGAGGGTTTAAGGTCATTCAAGGTCATTGTTGTTGACATTCCTAAAAAACTCATCGCCAGTGCTTGGTTTGATAAGCAGCACGTCTGTGCCTATCTGCAACCATTTTCAGGCTAAACTAGCCAGTAGAGGTAAAATAACGTCTTTTCAAGGGGTTGCCCATCTTTCTTCCTTTCGTTCAGAGGGGGGACCCTCTCACCCAGCGGCATGAGATTTTGTCACAAAATACTAGAGACTCTAAGCTATCATACGGTGAAAACATGAAGTATCTATCTCATCTGGGCTTGGAATGGTACCGGGACGTGACAGACACAAGATGCAAGACACCAAGACAGAATTACCATAGCTAATATGCGCTATAGCTATGCTAGCTCTCGCGCGTAAAAGCATCAAACTTAACGATCAAAGGGTCATGAATATGACTTCCGGTTGGGTCACGGTCAAGTGGTTACCAAATGGACGGGTGACTGTGAACAAGTGAACCATTTCAGTATATAACCGAACTATGTGCTCAACTCCATTGCTGCAATATCTAGTAAGAATTTGGTGCTTATTATCCAGATAAAGAACTCAGCCTTCCATCCCTCCGGTGTAGGTAAATCAAACACCGGCCTGCTTGGCTGACATTAAGGTGAGGCATGTTCATGGGGAAAGTAACATTGTGTGATCCCATATGGGAGGTGACGCTCCATACTCTGCAATTGTTTTCCCCAAAAAAGCCACAGATACCCTTTAACGCCCTTAACCGTTTTAATACAGATTTAATGATTTATACACTGCCTACATTGCAGCCGATAACAACTTAGCCTACAGATAATATCCTTAGTTGCCAAGTAAGACAGAAGACGGAATCAGAAGACAGAGCTATACTGACGACTTCTTGATGGCGCTGTATTCCTCATTGCTTTCATCTTCCTCCAGCAACAAACGCAGGTAGTAGTCACCTACCGACAGAAAGTTTGAGTATGGTGTAAGGGGCACACTGTAATTCTAGATACAAAAGCACAAAAAAGTCATTACAAAATTCCAACCATTAAACAGTCAGTAAAGTTCTTCTGACAACACGTAATGGTGATGCTTGATGCGAACGAAATTATTGTTGCAAACTTTGAAGTGGAAACATCGGAAGGCTAGCGATAAACAGTCGGTGGGTTAAAGTTTGAGTTTTCCAACAGAAATGGCTGAACAATCGCCCTTAAACAGTGCTGCAAAGTCTCTGATTACCAGGGTTGAGATGCCCGGCCGGAGACCCCCCAAAAACTGGTGAGATTTATTGAGGTTCCTAATACCTAAAACATCCGCAAAACCCACCTCAATAAACTGAACAGAATTTAATACGATTTTAGTTTCTTGTTCCAATAATGACGAAATATTTTATTACAGTTGTTTTCGAAACGTCTAAACCTATAGATACGTAAAATTTTTTGGATACTATATGCTCCAAGAAACCAGAAAAAACACCGATGAATCAAATGTACAGACTTTTCAGCTAAGGCTCAAGTTGGCCTTTTTTAATAAACCCAAACTCCAACAATAAAACCCCAAAACATTACACAAACCATTGAATTGGGCTTTTCTTTAAAACAATCCAATGTGATAACTGTTACACCACCAAGCCAGCCCAGTCTCATTTACCGAAATCCAATCATCAAGATGCTTTGTACCACCTATTTTGATTTCATCGGCAAGGCTGGGGTACTGAACTTCAAACTCCTGGTGGTTCCATGAGATGACGCAGCTGCTGGACAGATCTTTGTCCACGTTGAATGCTCGAAGTTCTTCCTCCAGTGTACTGCGCAACTCCTCACGTGTCTACACACGAAAACAGTTTCAACGGAATACAATCCTGGGATCCGTAATCCCAGGATGTTGGCCGTTTTTCCCAAATTCCAGGATTGGCAACATCCCAATCCCGGGTTACAGAATTGCAAAAATTAGCTACAGTTGTACTTTTTTGCATGTTATTTCATGCATGCCAAAGTCCTACTCAACTGCTATGCACTGTAAAAGGTATTTTAACAATCACCGTCACTCCATGCTGTTTGTGCCCCATCTTCTGTGGGGCCCTACTACATCATACGCATGAAATAAGTCTGTTGGAGATACCAATATAACGAACAATCTGTAAGCCTAATCCCACAAATGGGATCCCGGGATTACAAATTTCTTAATCCTGGATCCCAGGATTAAGAATTTAATCCCAGGATTGCAATCACTATCGCAACGCATTGCAGCAAACAGCTGCAAATTTCCAACAGAGAAAATTATGCACAAGCTCTTTTTGCTTATAAAATTAAATTCTCCCAAAATGGGAAATTTTCAGACCCGCATTTAGCATTTTTGGAAAAAAAAATTCTCAAAAAATTTTTTCCACCATTTGTCCACTTTCCAGAAGAATCAATTTAATTCCAGGAGATTTGCTGTATTTCCAAGAGTTCCAAAAGTTGCAGACACCCCACCACTGACCATAAATGGAGCTAAATGGCAAACTGGCAGTACCTTGAAGTTCCAGATGAGATTCGGCCTGGCGTGGTCGCGGTTGAACTGGTAATAGAACAGTTTCCAGTTAGCTTCAGACTTGATCCTTTGTCGATGTTTACGCAACACAACCAGCTTCTCCTGTGATGCCTGCTGCTGTAATAACAATAAGGAAATATGTGTGTGCAAAATATTTTGAACTAAGTCTAATATTGTATCAAAATTTGACATACGTGTACAGGCCTGAATTGTAAAAGTGCACATTTAGGGGCGGTTTCTGGATCTTTTAGTTAACTGATCAGTTAGTAAACCCTCTGTTAATTGTAACTCGCTAGTTAAGTTTGTGCGTGTTTCTGAACAAAACCTTGACTGGCCGTTAGCTAACTGAATGGTAAACTATAGTTGCTTAGCAGGCGTCATGAATATTAATGAGTGCAAGCGCTCATCACCCAGCCCACGAGCCAGCCAAGCAATTGCGGACAGCCATTTTGTCCACTCATGTATGGATTTTGTAGTAAAATTTGTAGCAGCAAACGTCTCCTCATGCGTTTTGAAGACATTGCTATACGGTAAAAATCATTTTATAGTATCACATTCTTCAATTAACTGCTTGCAAAATGGTCCAAAAGTTGCGTTAAATACGATGACTACGATCGACGGTTAGCTAACTGCCCGATGTTGGCCAGTTAAATTTTTGGCCACTTTGACCGTTGCTTAGTGCAACGAGAAACGCGAGTTACGCAAATCTGCCAGTTAACGCTAACTTGATCAGCTAGTTAAGATCTAGAAACCCGCTCTTAGTGAAAACATTTGCTATAGTTAAAGAGGTACGGCATTTTTCTAGGGGGACTGTGTTGTGGTTAGCTAACTAAGTAGTTAACCAGAAAAAATGAATAACCGGCCCCAAGAGAAGACACGAACCTGTTTGGTGTCGATCCCAATGCGTGCTTTCCAGTGCAGTAGAAAGTTCTCAATCTGTTTCTCGACAATTTTCCACTGCAGGTTTTTCCGTCGACGATTCTCATGTTCCTGTAAGACCAGACCAGCACATGTCTACATTACTAGAGACAAATTAGCATTTAATGCATAAAAAATATGCCAACCGAATGGCAGGAATCATTCAGCATGCTGTTCAGTAGACCTACACATCTGCCCATCTGTATAACATAGCCGAAACACTATTATCAGAGATGATGACTCACAAAAATCACTGTGAACAGACGAAAAACCATGGCATTATGGCATACTTTAAATTCCTTGAATAGCAATTTACGGTTACAAAACAGCAAATCATGCCAAAAGCCAAAATTCTCTGCATCTTGTGGTGGTGGTGGTAGTAATAGCAGCAGCAGCAGCAGCAATAGCAGTAAGTAGCTGTAGTAGTTTTCCTGTTGCTGTTGTTGTAGTTACCTGAGCCAGCTTGAGATTGTCACGAACGTTGATGCGATCAATGTCATCCTCTGGCACGTCGTCATTGGAGTCCAGATATGTCAGTAGACCCGTCGGCTGATTGCGTATACACACAAGTACACCAAGAATCATAAATAATGTGCCAACAAACTTTTATCCATATTCTTGCCAAATATCGACCGATTTTAATAACTCTTTACACTAGTACATTTCAAAGAAAATTCACAACAATGTGATGAGTAAACATCCCACCACACTTTAACCACATAACTACCCTGTGTCTCAAAAAAAAACATCCCCAACATTTTCAACTATAACTTAAAAACCAATTATCAGATTTTAATAATTTTTGGCACAAATGTTTCTGACACAACTTGCCATCAAATGGCTGTTCAGTTTCCCACCTCACCCAATGTAAGCTTCTGCACTACCTAGGAAAAGCAGATCAAGCAAAATATGCATCAAAATAAACAGAAAACCTGAAAAAACATCCCCAACATTATCGATCGTACCTTGAATAAAGATTAGCAGATTTTAATAATAATCGGCAGAAATATTTATGACACAACTTGCTATTAAATAAGTGTTTTAGTTTTCACCTCACCCAACGTCTGCTGTTGCACTACCTGGGGAAAGCAGACCAGGCATAATATGTGTTAAAATGAATGGAAAAATGTCAATAAATTCCATATGTCCTAATTTGTGGGCCCAAACAGCAGGTCTATTACAAGGTTTGACTGTCATGCAGCAGTGTGTCTACCAGAGTGAGCAGGGTTTAACATCCCACCCACCCCACACAGTATAGGTCATTTTGGGGACGGCCTTTTTAGGCAGAATGCACACAAACACAATAATAGAACAGTAAGTTTTAACTTTGCAATAAACAGAAAGTTTAACCTTTACAGAAACACAAAACACAAAAATGAGCTTAACCTAAAATTGTAAGAATTCCATTGGTCAGGAGCAGAACATTATCAATACTGCAGCTGTCAAGTGAATGGAGAAAGCGTCTCCTTGCCTGTGTTCGCATAGTGGGCCAACACTTCAAGCAGCTTTACTGTAGGCAGTTGAAATATGGACAACTGAATGAAATGTCATATCGCATTGAATAAAAAAGTGATATTTTACTGGTTGTGCTTTCCACAGGTAGTGCAGAAATAAACGTTGGGTGAGGTGGGAAACTAAATGGTCATTTGATAGCAAGTTGTGTCAAGAATATTTTTACCAAAAATTATCAAAATCTGATAATTGGTTTTCAAGTTACAGTCAAAAATGTCGGAGATGTTTTTTTGAGACACAGCGTACATTACCTTGTGAAATGTGAAGTACTAGACCCATTTAGGCTGGCAGAAACTCTGGAAAAAATTAGCCAATAAATAGAAAAACAGTTTTGTAGCTCTTATAGTTATATGACAGTCAACTAGGTATTATTTACTACACCACTTTAGTAAGAGCAGATACATACAAAAGCAAATGGAAACATAAAGACAGAGAGAGCCACGAAGAAACAGACAGAACGAGACTTACCATGATGCGTTTAAGTAACGCCATGGCAGTTGGATGACCGGTGACCCAAAGACCAACCAAATGTCGACTGAGCTGCCTACACGCATGACAAGATCCACACACATTATGATGGCATCAACAACACAAACATTACAACTAGTGACTGCAGTTTTCCAAAAAGAATTTTTTCCAAAATTAACAGGCCAGTTAGGAAAATTCTGTGACTCAGAGCGTGACAAATTTTTGCTAATTCCACGGCATCCGACTGATTAGGAAATTGAGAAATTTCTGCATTAGTCACAGTATAAAAACGTCTGTCACTCTATTTATCAAATGTTCCATAATCACTGATGAGGTGATACCTCAACATCGCTGCATCTATTGCACCACAATGACAGCATCATAAATAGGGCCCACAGTCTTCTGCAGGAAACTTTGCCAAATTCCACGCCGTACATGGGCCAGTTTGCAAAATTCCGTGGCTCACCACGGCAAAATTGTCCAAATTGCGCGGCTTACCACGGCCTTCCATTTGTGCGTAAACTAAGCTCTATTCTGACAAAAAATTCACTTTTTGTAGGCTGGCATGGTGCTCAGTTACGATAACAACATACAAAAAGAATTATCGATTTTTTCTTTTCAAAAGTGCAATTTGTCAATTAGGTGCATTGTGTTTATTTACAAATGTGCCGCATTATGATGGTAATTATTAGTAGGGATGCAGTTTGAAGCAGTTTAGTGTGATTTTTTTCCGTGATATAATTAGTCATTAGTCTAATTATGTTATCAAGCCGACAATCATACAAATCATCGGTCATTTCTCAAATTCTGCAAAATTTCGTGAAATTCTGCGGCAATATCGAAATTTTTCCTCAAAAAAAACAAATTCCGCAGCTTGGCTCGAAATACCACAGAAAGCGAAAAAATGTGGGCCCTAATCATAAACATTATCACAGATGCACGGTAGACAGTCAGACGGATGGATGGAAGATAGAAAGACATAGACAGAGATGGAGAGAGAGAGACAGAGAAAAGGACATAGACCATGGTTCCTACTACTCTGCAGCATTCACTTTCCCCGACTTTTCCCTGATTTTTCTATGACAAAATGAATCGTTTTTCCTGACTAATTTGTTCACACAAAATACCAATTGCGAAAAGCCACGTTGTAAACACAGAGCTCACAAAAATATATAATATGATAAGACGGGGATTGGCTAATCAACAAATCAGACCAAAATACCGACCTGAGACGTAAAAAGCATGATAAAAATTTCTGATAAGTAAGCAAGTAAACTAATGCAAGTGTATGTCGCTCCGAAGACATTTTTCTGCATTGTTGTTAACTGTTGCAACCCGGAACTTTTACATTCCATGACGTTTCCTGACTTCCTCCGACCATAGAAACCATGACGAACACACAGACAAACGAATAAAGAGACGGGCAGACCTGACAGTAAGCATGCGGCTGTCTATACTCTGAGTAAACATGGCCGTGTGTAAATGTCTCGGCAGTGCGCCCTCAGCCAGTGCTAGGTCCTGCATCTTGGCTGCAATCTCCGCATCTCCTTCCTCGATGATCGCTTTCATCACCAGACCCGCACCTTTCACTATTGCCATCGACGGATGCTGCAAGCAATACACAGAATACAGAATAAGATTAAAAATTACAATGTGCCTAATGCATATGAACAATAGGAAAGGTCGATCGATGGCAAAACGGTCAAAATGTTCGACCTATGATCAAAACGTTGTCAGTTCAACTCCCAGCTACTACTTAGATGAACGACTGTCTGCAGACGGGTAAACCATCTCAGTGTATAATCAACCCAAGGTCAACTCAGTCTTCCATCTCTCTGGAGTAAATAAACTGAGTACCAGCCTGCTTGGTTAGGGTTCAAAAAAGGTGCATTCACCTGTGTCGAGTGATCCCACATAGCAGCTCCCATAGAGCCATACACCAATCTACCTTTACAGCTATAAACTAGGTATGTGGAAATTAATGATTAATCGCACCATTAATGATGAGAAATTTCTTTTATAAAAATCATGTAACTGACAAAGCGTTACAAAGTACACACGATAGCAAGCTTCTGAAAAGTGATAATCTATTTCTGTACAACTCAGCACTTATTCTACAAAACTCGACAGAAAACACTTACTAATTGCATCTCAATACAAACAAAAACATGTAATTTCTTGGACAATTACCACTGATGATTTTTAATCAAACTTACGGATCGATCAAAGTTAACTGACAAAAACCTTTAGTTGTTAGTAGATGGACAGATGGACATTGGACAGACAGACAAACAGACACACAGGACAGGCAGACCTGGAAAAGCCGGAAGATTGTACGACCGTTATTAGCGACCATTTCAAGCAGAGTGTCAAAGTGGCCTCCATCTGTGGTCTCACTGTATGGAGCACACAGTGCAAATGTGAGAAAGTCCAGCATGGCTGCTATGACCAATGCACCCGTACCACGGACCTACAGACAGACAGACATGCAAAGAAACTAGGGATGTTGGCTTATGGCAGAGAATTTTCTTAAAATATGCGACACTTTTTGAGACAAAATATGCGGGAAAATATGCGAAATTTGGCGAAATATGCGGCGCATATATGCGGCATATTTTTCCGCATATTTCCAGCATATGCAAACTTGAGTGATGGAGAATCATAATCATGATCGTTAATAGACCTTTTCTGCACAGTTTTGACATTTTCGACTTCAATTTATTCAACATTTAATTGTAAATACCGGTAATCGTTTGCCACTAAAATATTTAGCAGTCTTAAAACAATGCTGGACAAGAAAAATACTGAAAAATGCGATCGCATATGCGGAAATATGCAGCATATATGCGACTTTTTGCATACGCGGCATAATTTTCGCATATGCGATTCTGAAAATGCCATTATATGCGAAAAAATATGTGATATGCGGGTTTTGGCAAAATATGCGTTGGCATATTCACATATAACCAGCATCCCTAAAAGAAACTGTCATAGAGATATGCAGACATTATACATTGTGTCACTGCCAGCCGGTCTCAAATTAGAGCTACCTTTTGCTCTCTAACAGTGTCGTATGCCACTTCAGAGTCGACCATTTTACAGCTGAATGACACTGCCTAAAGCTTCCAATTCATCTGAGACAGACTGACATTAAATTTGAACATTTTAAATAGTTACAAAAAAACTTCTATATTAAGGTGTGAAGATACACTACATTGTGACTAACTGTTGAATTATATCCTGAAAACGCTCTTACTTGTATAGTTTTCAACATGTTTAACATGTGATGTCAACTCCTTTAAAAGTACTGTAATAAACTTCGGTTTTGTTTAATAATTATATAGCCATACACAGCACAGTATCACACCCTTGTAATGTCTACGATGTTATGGTGTTATGTCGCATTATAAAAATCATCGGCATGTTCAAGTTAGATATTAGTATTATTTTTATGAACAAAGCAACACACTAAGATAACGTGACTGAAAATTACCACATGTATGTTGAACATTTCCAGAAGTCCTTCGAGAAACTTCTTTGTCGAGAGAATCGAAGCTTTGTTCAACTGCTCTTGCCGCAGATCATAGTCATCATGCATCGGCTGCACGTCAGAACAGAACCATTTTAACTAACCAAATCTAGAATAGACTAAAAACAATCTGATATACTCATCATTGTCATGAGCGCGAAGCAGAAGTGCTCCGACAGAGGCTCGACTGTGATAGAAAGTGGGGTGGGCTAGAATAAACATGAACTTCTAAACCTGGGTTTAAATGAACCTAGACTGCCGGCAACTTTCTAGTGTTTGCAGGTGGCTGATTTCAGGCAATAGTAGCAACCTCAGAATAAAGACAAAAGATGCAGGTAAAGTATTAGCACAAAAGTTAGTCCCAGTAGTGATACTACTACTTTCAATGTTTGTAAAATGGATGTACCACTTTGTCATGTGAGAATTTGCCCAGAGTTGTTACATGACAGCATATCTCATAATTTCCTGATAACGCATCGAATGACAGGGGTCAAAGGTCGCCAAAAGCTCATTACAAGAAATGGATCTCAAAGCTATCGTGCATAACCTGACATACTGGTACAAGATCGCACAGTCTTACCTGCTGCCTGACACAGGAGAATAAACCAGTAAAACAGGCCAATACGCAATTTACCCACCCTGCATAAAAAGAAAGCTGAGTTGATCTGGGCAGTTGGTTATACACTGAGATGGTTTACCTGACCACTGACAGTCGCCTGTCTAAGTAGTTAAGCCCAAATTCCATTATGCCGACTTTGCGACAAAGTCCGCGACAAGTTCCCGACAAAGTCGCAGACACAAATCATAAAAGTCTGTGACGCAAATCACATCGCCGTCTTTCATGATTTGTGTCCGCGAAAAGTCCGCGACTTTGTCGGGAACTTGTTGCGGACTTTCCCCGTGCACTGTAACGAACCAAATTCCATTAGAGCAACACAAACGGGTTTGTCGCGGACTTGTCATGGACTTTGTCGCAAACACCTCAACATGTTGAGATGGTTTGTGTCTGCAACTTTCCTGATTTGTGTCCACGACTTTCCCCGCGGGGGAGTTTCGGTGAAAGTCGGCATAATGGAATTTGGGCTTAACTCACCACTTGATTGCAACCCAATCGCGAGTCAAACCCATGTTAACAGCCAAACCATTACTTTATCAAGCCATACCAAAACACTGACAAAAAGACAACAGAACAACTGAAGACCACAAATTTGTCAATTGCTGCAAAATTAACAGCATGATACCACTACATCTACTATTAACCTGCATCAGTGCACAGAGCATGTCTATTGCTGCGTGACTTACTCCGTCGTTATTTCGTTTCAGAGCACGTACGACCTTCACCCCAACTTTTTCACGCATTCTACGACATACACAACATGCCATCATTATTACAACAAAATACTACAACTATTACTACACACAATACATAATGCCAATTGTAGCATCAATGCAACCAATGGCAAATGGAACTATGCCCATCATGGAAAGTAAGAGGCAGGCAGGGTGATCAAACTGCTTATCTCCCCTCCATCAGATAAAACACCAAGTCTGTGACGCATGGGCAGTGTGACATCAGACCTTCCCAGCTGCAGAGCATCACCACCCCTTGGCCGGTACCAAATTATACTGCTTGGTCAAAGTGGGTGCCCAGAGTTGTTACCTGGCAGCGTACTAACCGTGAGTTAAACCTGCAATCTCTTGATCACATATCTCTGCTGCAACAAAAACTGAGCCACCAAGCATAACTAAAACCATCATTATCTTGCTTCTTTTTTGCAAGATACACAGCATGCCTCTACTACTAACTACTACTACTATTACTACAACAACTACAACGACTAATACTACTACTCACTCTGTTAGTGACACACAGGCTCCAAAGCTGGCCTTAAATGCAACAAGTTTCCTAATAGCATAAAACTGTTCTCTTATGCTACAAACTACAACTATTACTACTACTACTACTACTACTACAACTCACTGTGGTAGTGACATGAAGGCTCCAAAGCCAGCCTTTGATGCTACAAGTCTCCTAATAGCATGAAACTGTTCTTCAAGCTCATCAGCTGGCAAACTGTTCTGATTCCCCTCTCGGTCTAACAGGGCGGCTAGAGTAGAGTTGATCAACTTCTCCTTGTTCTCAGCAAACAGTGTCTGCACAACCAACAACTACTATTATGAGTACTACTACAAGCTGTTCTGATCTCCCTCCCGGTCTAACAGCACAGCCAACGTAGAGTAGATCAATTTCTCCTCGTTTTCCACAAACAGAGTCTGCAAAACTACCAGCAACTACTACTACAGATACTACTACAAATACTACCACTGTTCTGATGAGTCTAGCGTTGATTAACTTCCTGTTCTCTGCAAACAGAGTCTGCACAATCAGCATCTACTACTACTACTACAGCTATTACTACTACAACAACATATAACAACTACCACTATCACTTTACAGACTGTTCTGATCACAGGAAGCAATCTGGGTTGTTAACAATACATGTACATATAAAAAGTACTGCAATGCACTACAAATAAGCCATGCACGGTGCAATGCCATCACCAATATCAATACATGTCTTAGCACAGGGCTGAAAAACAAGGTAAATAAAAAAGGCAAATCGCCCAGAGTCAACTGCACTCACTCACGGCTCTGTAACCCTAATAGTCAGTGCTCATCTCCGTTTCCAGGATCCTGAGCCAGAAGTGAGTGCAAACACAACTCAGTTATATGGGTAAGAAGCCAGACCTATCCCATACACCGCCGTTACCTTCCCAATGCTTACCAAATTATGCTGCTTGGTGACAGAGACACACGTGAGTGAACGACTTGCCCATGGTTGTTACCTGGCAGCATACTGGCCGGGAGTCGAACCAGTGACCTTGCGATAATGTGACATGCTACCATCAGACTACCAAGCCACACAGACTGTAACACCAAAAGTACAAATGCTTTTACTATTCTCACAGAAAGATACAATGACAGTGCATACATCAGCAGTGACGGCATGCAGTAATCCACTGTAGGACACGTTGCAGTTGAACCGTGAAACGGTCTCGGCGAAACTCATTCCAGCCGGCACGTTCTGCATGAACTTTAGATGCTGGCTTTCCACCTCTTCATCCACAGGCACTGTGAACGGACCTACAGCAAAACAGTACACAAAGTAGTTACGCTGCTACAATATCGTATGAAATGTTAACCTATTCCAGCCAAAGACGGTCTATTAATAGCCTAGACTGGCAGCCTATGGGCTAGCACCTAATCAAACTATGGCATACTCACAGCCTAACCGGAATATTGACACCTAACTTAGGCTGTCGTCTGCGCACAGAAATCACGTGACCATGGTAAAAATCATCCGAGTAACCATACAATAAATTGGAAAAAATTTAAGACCTGTATAATTTTTACTAAAAATATATTAGCCAAATACGTAAGAATCAAACATTTATACGGACTGATACATATTCAGCTGGTCACGTGACTATGGTGTTGTAGGCGGTGCCCGGCGGTACCACTGTGGAAGGCTGAGCTGCTAGTCTAGACTATTAACAGAACATCTTTGATTCCAGCCGACACGTTCTGCATGAACTTCTGATGCTGACTGTCGACCTCTTCAGCCAAGGGCACTGCTATCACCCAGGAATGGCAAATTTTCTACTCAAACACAAATATTTCTATTATTTTGCAAAAGCAAGGCCACACAAACTTTCAAAACAGACAAAAACTTATACCAGTCTGAAATAAACAAGAAAAAAAAATTTCTCGTTCTTCTAGTTAACTAACCAGTTTACATTCATACAGCACCGTGCAATAACAGACAGCTGTCATTAATAATGACTAGCTGTCATTAATAATGACTGTTGTTACTAGACAATGCTGATCGCGTAGCTATGTAAACAGATGAGTCACTCATAGACATGATGAATATTAATGAGCTTGGTTGGCTGAGTGGTTAAAAACCAAAAATGGCCCTTAAGCAGTAAACTGACAAACAACGTTATGAATCATTAACAACAATTACCAAGTCGGTGTCCGCGGTGAGTGAAATTCATTTTGACATGAACATCTCGGTTGCCAGACGCACGAACACCGTCAAGAACTGACGCTATCAAAGCATCGCTGAATACAACACAATATGACAAGTATACACCATGCTTAGAAACAAAAGCAAAATTGTTCCTCTCAACTTGTCAACTGTCGAATGTCCACCTACTTCGATAATTTTTGGTACAAAAATGACAACAGTTTATATATTAATTTCACTCGAATACAGTGTATATGTTACAGTAAAAAATGAAATCAGTTATTTCAAGGCTCAAAGTGGAAAAACAGGTGCCGATATGAGAACTGTCAAAGTGTCTGACATGGAGCTAAATATTTTGTGCATTTAGTATTTTATTTCGTAACTATCTCAAAAAATATGTAGCGGTATACTTTCCATGCAGATGAACCAGAAAATGCCAGTATAGCTAATTTTTGAGACACCTTTAAAATTTTCTAGTGGTGAAAAAAGTATATTAAACAATTTGTATAGTGGTGCCATAACGTCCCAAAAATGCATACAGAGGGGCTATAGAGGCCACAACAGCCCACACCATTCCACTTCAGGCACCAAATAAGATATACCAAAAAGTATCATTTTATACTCTACCTAGAAAAGAGTAAACAATCCTGCACAATGATCCACAATCCATGTAAACAGCCACATTGCAACCAAAAACTAGTCAGTCAACACCCTTTTGTAAACTGTCATCAAAATATAATAATAACTTTCTCAATTAGCCAGCTAAGAGAGAGAGGCAAAAAACCAACAGACAGACAAAAAGAGCAGACAGACAGATAGACAGAAACAAACAGAGAAGATAAGAAAATACGGAAATTAAGCATAAGTCGTTGCATACCGATCCGTTGATGTGTAAGTTCTGATAGCTCCTTTGACAAACTCCACATGAAACTTCTGCGGATTTTCCTGATCACGGACCAATGAAAATATCTGCCAGCAGACACATCAGCCGTCATCACAGCATCTCATGTTTTTTTAAAATATTTCACTTTATGAACAGAGCACGATGACTTCTAAATGCCTTAGAAATAACATCAGTAATAACTAGAAATAAATAATTCAGCTGAAATCGCATCAAATTTATTTCCATTCCAAAGAATTTTCACTCTATTTGATTTGTTGCTTTGTGAAGCCTGAGTCGCAATTTGGACATTGCTTACTTTGCACTGTGCACAAAGACACTTTGAAAATAAAGTGATATTCACAACATTACTAATACTTAATTACATTGTGACTGACTGTTAAAATATTAGTCAACAAGGAACAATGTATTCAGCAACTTAACATAAAGACCAAAACAAGACGGCAAAATGCACGCAGTAGACGCTGACAATGATCGTGCAATGAAACTAAATGCAATTTGCGATCAATGAGATAGTTAACACTCACTAGCTATATATGCTGTTTAACACCTATTAGGATGACCGCATTATACAGTGACACGAAGCATACGTCACACAAAGGCTTGCATGTGACGACGTTGTAAGTGGCAGGATCGCGCTCCACGAGGCACGTTTCAGTCAGACACAGGGTCCGTCGAACTTGGTCGTCTGTGTAGCGCGGGCTTAACTTCTGTACTGTGAACTCCGCACAGGACGTCAATGCTTCATCCGTACTAAACACACAGAAACAATCATGTATTCATATGTTACATTATTGCTGTAAGACTCACAGGGTAGCACTGATCTCCGTTTCCTTAGCTCTCAGCCAGACACCAGTTTACACTGCAAGACCACACATGTGGAGCTAGTGCATCACATACTGTGCCCGTTTATGTCTCAGCTTTCACTGGTATTCACTGCACCTACTCATACAGAGGGATGGCCAGGCTGAGTTGATCTGCTTGGTTGGTTACACACCGAGATAGTTTACCCACCTGCCTATTGTCACCCATGCAAGTCATCCAATGATGTTACTAACATAGCCAAACCACAACTGCTAAAATGTCAAACCTTTACCTTGACCTTTGCTGCCAAACCTGGAAAACATATTTATTCAAAATGCAACAAATTAGAGAAACCATATACAGTATATGACAGCCAGATCTATCTTACCTATATTTGCCAAGCCGCAGTAGTTGGTACTGTTCGAATGTGATCGTTTCTTTCCGTTGTTTAATAGAAACGCCGACATTGTTAGCGGCCGCATCTTGAACATGTTTCATCAGTTCGTCTCGGCCCTCCAGCGCAAACACGTGCTACCAAGTATAACACAACAACACACCCAGACACACAATGTACCGGAGAAAAAAACACTGTAACCATTTTCTTGAAAACATTGTAACCATTATCTTGCAACATCTTTTAAACTGCTAGAAGTCTTGCATATTGGATGCTACTGAAAGTGATGTTTCTAGCTATTTGGACGAGCATACTCGACCACATAAACTCCCAAGAACATAAACAGGTCAATACACAAGCATTTTTGCTTCATTGTTTGTATAGTTTAGTTGACTGCATGTTCTTTTTTTCGTTTGTTAACTTCAGCTAGTATTTTATGCTATGATTCCACTATTGTTTGCAAAACACAATAAGATGTTTCACTCAATCATTCGGAGCTCCAATTCAGTTTAGTTAATTATGTACTTATTCATACAGAATTTTTATCATACTTTACATGTAAAAGCTTTACTTATAAATATAACAAAATATTTCACTATTGCTAGAACAAGAAATTAAAACCGGGCTTCAATTACAGGTAGGCTTCTTTGAACGATGTGCTCCAAAAATGGTGAATATGTTTGTGTTGAAACTACGTCCTGGAAGTTATGTAGATTCATCGATAATACAACCTTTTTTAAAACTTGTTCTCAACATTTTGGCACTGGCTGCTACCTTCTTCAGAACGACTATATAGCTGTTTTGTCAGAGTCCGCAGCATTAACTGAAGCACAAAATGGTTAAGCAAACTGAGAACACACAGAATCACAAGCAATGAGCATACCAATCGACTGTAGCCGCTGGATATTACAGCTAGACCTCCGGGATAGTCTGACACCTGCAGCAGAGCAATCAACCAACATGCGACTTCAATCAACCGGTTGCTATAACTCAAACTCATTCACTAATTTACCGTGAAATCTGAAATCTCTTCCTGACGGCGTCCACTATCCAAGTCAGTTGAGGACGATGGCTGGAGGAACAGATGCAAGTTTCATTTTAACGGCATGAACAGTTCAAAAATAAAATACTCTAAATGCCATGAAGTACAATCAAGGGAGGGCTAGAAGACCAATTGACTCATGGCTTGCAGGCTACACACAATCCAGATTAAGTTCAGACCAATCTCTCTTATCCCTCAAATATAACTCCCTTGGGTCAGAACCCCCCCTAAAATAGGGGAGGACATAAACAGATCAGTAACACATAATGAAATCTATTGCATAATGTAACAACAGGCCAATGCCATTTTTATAATGGGGAATTGTAACCCAACGAATCCTGTAATACCCTGTCCATAGAGAAGTTTTGTTCTACACTGTCAGAAAAAGGGGTTTTAACCTAAGGGATTATGACTAAAAATTAAGGAAAATATGTCCGGACATCAATCAAGTCAGTAAATAAGTAAAAACAGACCACAGCAAATCCTTCGATGTCCTTGTAGTCGTATGAGCAGAGTGTCCGCCTAGTCGCTGGATCGACCTGATCCAAGGATGCTGGACTCACTTCCAGGATCACAGGGACTCGCTTGTCTGACCAGTGATATTTGTATGCATTGAACCTCTACAGCCAGACATATTACCATAGCATCGATGTGACACGTTACTTTGTGGACTACTTTTGTCATATCACATCACAACCGCAAACAGATTATCGTGATGTAAGTGCACAAAGCACTAAGAAAACGCGTTAGAAATGGCAGTTAAAAACACAGAAAAAATAAGAAATAAAGACCAAACAATAAAACAATAAAACAAACACAGATAATCCAGATAAAGGTCGTAAGATCAACAAAATAAAAAAATGTTTTCTGTTCATGTCACAGTATCGCTGACGTATTTGGGAGCCAATGTCAATCATTATTCAGCAAATCACAAGTAATTATACTTATTCTTATACTTTCACAGCCTAAGGCACAATAGCTAAGACAAAGTTAAAAGCAAACTTTTACAGCACCACTAAAAATAGGATAAGATACAGAGGAAACTGCTAGATAATAGTTATGACTCGTCATGGTAAGCATAAAGAAACACTAAACAGATATTTCACGAGTTGAGTCTTGACCGGAAATAACAATAGAAGTGAAACTGACCACCAGTGATGCCGACAAAAAGATGATGAAAACAAAGTCTAATGCCATAGCAGAAAATTGTCTATAATGTTTCCAGTGGAATCATGGGTCAAATAGTAGGTAACAGGAATCTGCAATTTTAAAGAGATGGCTGCCAATTTCCTATAGAAAAAGATTACGGGTACTTAAAATTCCCCTGAATTCCCTCAACCTAAAGGATTTTCAGCTGCAAATTCAAATTTGCTATTTTTTGCAGAAAAGTTTTCCAACTAAAAGAAAATGTTTTGGCAACTAAAATTTAGGTGCAACTGCCTCCCTGTCCTCCTGTAACGATGCAAGTGACTCAATCATACCTTCGTAGTGGCCTGAACTTTCTCGGCAAAGAGATGACGGAACCGGAGCGCTTCGGTGAGCAAGTCTGCGCGGTGATCAGTCGAGAACCTCATCGTATCGGTCTTCTTTGTGTTCTTCTTCATCGTGATCGTGAACTCATTGCCGGCCGGACCTTTTGTCACCGGCACAATACTGATGAATTCTTCATATGACCACTGCAACAAACACGCCATGTATTTATACGACTATCTATGTACAGTTGAAAGTAGACTTCCCTGCAACAGTGGGATTATGTCAGAAAATTTTTTTCATGTCCAAAAGCTTTCCTCCAAAACTACCAATTTTGGGGCTAGATCACCAATTTCAAAAAAAATTTAGAGGCAAAATTAAAATTTAGAGTACACATGATTGCCCCGGTGTCAAAAATTTGCAGCTGCCTGTCGGAAAATTGAAACTTCCTGCTCCTTTCCTCAATTTTTTAAATCCACAACACCACTGTCAGCAGTTACATTGACTGCAAGTCTAAAAAGATGAAGAACCTAAGTCACCTAGTCTATATCATTGGCAAACACTTGCCAATTTTCAAAATACTTTCACTAGCAAGCTCTATGCAAAACAAGCAATAACAACAACTATGAAAGATCCAATCACGCCTTAAATGTGTTGCAATGAAGTGAACAACCAAGTAATGCAGGGTAGAGCATAAAAACTGAAACATGCATGCTTTCTATAGATCAAGCGATTAGACAGCCTCGATTGATGCAGTGAAGAACGGTCATGCCGAACACTTTTCAATTCGCTGTATTAAGTCCTGTCAATATATTACATTAGCTTACCACCTGTTTGCTATTCACAGTACCCTGCAAAAATCAAAATGAAAAGATCCCACTTCATTTTATGCCACCTTGCAATACAGCACCGTACCAGCACATTGCACAGACTGTATATTAAGTACGCGTCATGTAAAAACTGTCTTACGAAAAATACTAAAATATTCCTAACCTGATTTGTAACTTCCAGTGTCGTCGGATTGTATGTTGTAATGCCTCGAGTTCCAACTGAAAATATCCTTTTGTACCTTTTGTAGAAATGAACAACACATAAATCAAAGGTACCAAGATGATTCAGACTGTAAAGCGATGTACGTTAATGAAGACTAATAAAACCAGACAAAGGGGACATCCAAGGAAGATCTGGTGTCTGAAGTGGTAGGGGAGAGACAGGGTTATGTTTTTTGCTAGCAAAAAACTCTTTCTGCTACTCAAGAAATTTAAACTGGTTCATATATAAGGTTTACAGTGACAGGTATCAGTACTGAAAAGTAATCATTACACCAACTTTTCTAGCACAAGTAGATTAACACACAAAATATTTACCATATTATAAGATTTCAAAAGCAAAATTCACTCATAACACAACTGCAACTAGAAACAAATAGCATTATTACTTTTATATGTAAAGCGCTGAGTCAAATATCAATTTTTATCGAGAATCTACATTAAAGGTACCATGTTATTTCACAGCAAATATGACACTGACACTAATAATGCACAATATCTAAATTAATGAATAATGTTAAACTAGATACTGACTTTCCCTTCCATGAGTGTTTTGTGATGAAATAACAGGCAATATCGCGGTTGTCTTTTAGTGACGAACCCATTGCAATGTTTCTCTATAAAATGACATACATAACCACACATGCAAATCTAATGCAGTAGTCAAATCTAATATAATTACCAAATTAAACAATATCCAACACAATAAGTATGATTATGGCATTCATTCAACTTTTTATTCACATTTACCAGTTGGAACACATGCACATTAACATTTTAACCTTGCTACCACCGAGCATCATCATCGTCAGTTGTTGTCTTCCATTTCCGAAGGCTAGCAGGCTTTGAAGGTATATAGTCACCACTGACTTCAGTCTTCCAAAGTTCCCTGAAGTTTTCTTTATGTCCGAATGCGTTTCAAGTTCTGGTCATTCTTTCAAAACATCTAGCCACATGGATATTGGATACATATTTACCTTCATTTTTTTCTAAGTTATATAGTGAATTATCACCATTAAATACTGCTGCGCTTTAATTAAAAACCGCATTTTGTTGCTGTTAAATCAACTGACATTTACCTGAAACTGCAAGTTGTACACAGCTATGTCAGTGGTGTAGCAGATGACGAAGTCTTGGGTCACCAGTCAGCTACGGACACCGTCGGACAGTCAACACACTGATACGGCGTAGAACGTAATAAATCAGTGTGGTGCCAGAATAGTTAGAAAAGTTACGATTGATCAAAAGAAACGCTTAATGCAGTCCATCAGAAATAAACAATCATACAACACGTAACTTTCTAATATCAAAATACAGTTTGTTTACAAACTGCAAGCAATCTATGCGCATGTCAACAAATCACACCCACTTCCGCCAAACGTCTTCAACAATAAATAAGTAAGGTTCAAGAAGCCAGCAGTTACGATCGACGGCATTAATGCTTCGCGCGTTTTAGCTGTCGCTGCAGCCCTGTTAAAATGGTGCAAATTAAAATCATGAAATCTTTACTGTAAACTGTACAAGGACCATAGTTTCCTGCGACAAAAGTTTGTGCTACTGGGTGAGGCCCTGAGCGGATAGCCGGATATAGAAGGCCTATCCCGCAATCCTGCAATGGACTGGCAATGGACTTTTACCTAGTATTTTGTTGAAATGCCAGTGTCTCCGCACATGCAGATGGATCGAACACAGTTCATCATTAGTCAAAGTTACAATTAATTCGCCTGAAAACATAGTTCTTGTTTACATCGACAGACGAAGAACGACGCCATTTAGTGACAAGAAATTTGAGCAAAGCTCACGAGACGCGCGAAAGCCTATAGCATTTCCAGTTCAGTAGTTAGTTTCGAAAATTGCATATCACTTGGACTCGGCCCATCGGGACCCTAATACACATCGGCCATAGGCGC
>Ga0056128_1002689_pt1 | contig 21239 bp, 9 predicted proteins | sample WorMetLIZISLAND2_FD_71113 | JGI IMG/M metagenome (GOLD analysis project Ga0056128, IMG submission 71113) | Marine gutless worms symbiont microbial communities from Max Planck institute for Marine Microbiology, Germany - Olavius geniculatus... ... | reverse complement strand
ACAGTAATCAGTAATGTAGATAAACGGATGCAGGCACTAAAAGTCCCTCTATATCCGTATCATGATATAATAAATTATACTAATAATCTAATCACTTTTTTCGACATACTCCGATCTATCTCCGGTTCCGGCTAATTCAGATTTCTAATCATACATAACTTCTTGTTGTGCCCAAAATATATCAAGCCGCATTTTAAATAAATCAACAGATTGAAGATCAACTACCCAATTAGGTAAGCTATTCCAGATATTCACAATACGTGCTGAGAAAAATGTTTTCTGAACTTATGAATAAATGTTTGGTTATACAATTTAAATTTGTTGCCTCTAGTTACTGAAGGTTCGGCAGTTAAATCACAGCCTGACTCTGTGTCACTCAAGATGTGGCTGAAGACGTCCGTCACTGACATAATTATTAAGTCTCGTTACGTGAATGACAAACGCGTATTCAATTGACAATAATTCAGACGACTGCAGATGACTGTTCGTTGCCTCTATAGGCCTAGCAGGCGTTGTATCGCTTTTGATTTGCTTGCCAACTTGAAAGTAAAACATGCCCGAAAACGAATTCTAGCTTTCTGCAATACGCAGACCTTACCATCTCACTTTAATAGTAACATCATAAATACTATTGTCGATATTGTGTGAAATTTCACTATGCTGCAAAGCAAAATATTGAGTTTGTCCAAGTCAGCATTCGCAGAAAACATAAGCAAAAGTACTGACAATAATTGCTGCAGTCATAATAATAGTAGGCCTAAAGGTAATAACCGGTTCATTAGTCATTACTATAGCAAACTTCGCTGAATAAAGTTTGCGATATAAATGGTTTCCCTTGCTGCCGGTTAGTATGCGAACAAAATATTTTGTTCAATCTTATATGATATACTTGGTTGGTGCTTGGTGCTGTCCGTCGCGAGCGATATAGAACATACTAACGAAATGCATCCTAATTGTAGTCATTTGATAAATGAACAGCTCTAGTGCACTAAAGTGTAGTGTTAATTATCCGACCAGCGAGGAAACAAATTGACGGAATTGCGAACGTTGTGTAACGACAAGCCCATAGAAAGTCATTACCTCACAACACACTATGCATAGCGTGCAAGCGTACAGGCGCCGTGTATTCAAGCAACGGGGAATAGTTTGTTAGTCTCCGTTGCAGATACGGATTGCTGGTACTGTAACCTTCAGCGATTGTCAGTTATAATTATTCTGCACTGATCAGCCGTTGAAGAGAAACTTCGCGTTCGTATTGAGAATTATCGGTGTCACTGTAGATGATGATATTTGTTGTACAACATGCGTATTGTTGTTGTTGGTTCTTTCTCATTTCTGAAGACTGGAGACCAGACTGATGACGACACAAAGGATCTACATGCTGATCGGTCTCCAGTGAACGTGATGCACTCCGGGATCAATAAACCAGTTCAGTCTTTCACATCTTCTGGTCATTTTGTTGTAAATCTACAACAAATAAAAACCATCATTAGAATAGGCCTATCCATGAAGAATAATGACACGGTACCAACGAGCAGTTTCCGTGTAACGGCTGAATATGAGCAATTGCAACACTGAAGGAATCGAACACGCATACGATGCACACTTATCAAGCTCAAATCGTTCTGCTGACACCGTATGCCAACCTTTAGTTTATTTTAATTTAGTTTACTTTAGTTCATCAATGAAAAAAAATTATTACGAAACTACCTATATTGAAAGATGACATTGTCTACGTAAAACGTCAGTGCCGGGGTACGTGGATTTCGGCTAGTGCGACGTCGCAACGTTTCGCCAGCAGATTCGTCGTAGGCTACTCAGTTGCGAAGTTTTATCTGCACAGTTATTCACGGTTAACTTGTCAGCCACCGGTTGCCGGGGTATGAAGATCTACGATATGGTTTTCGCGTGGAATGCTTCATTCGTTTGTGCACAAGTTTATCAGTCGCCGTCAGGGCGCAGCCATGTGGTGTGGAAGACAGACACGGAAGGACTGCGCGATAGCTACATGCAGGCGCCGATGTCGATGTTGACCCGTAGGGATCTCGGAGCGAGTCGATCAATCCGGAGCAGATTAAAAATGCAACGAACAAGATCGTCGAAATGCTCACCGCTCAACGCTGGTCTGTTACGCCGCGGTCATAGCAAACTTCAATGCGTCCAGTCCGACAGACAGCAGACAGGAAACACGGACTGGGACTGCAGGCTTCGACCGGAAATCGGACACTTTGTTCTCGACGTACGGAAACGTGCGTTTGAGCACGCCGGTCCGTTTACTTGGAAAGGTCGTGATGACTCTCAAACTACTTCGACGCGCCTGCTCAAACATTTTACTTCTCATTCTTCCCGCACGTCACGAGCGCCTTTGAGATTATTCACAGTGTTGACGAATTAAGTAAAACAGTGGGCTAGAATAACATATTTACTTTGATACCAAAGCCGACAACGAGTTCAGAAATTGGTAGAATGAACGGCCCAAGCGGCGCTGAATTTTTACGTCGGTTTTTAGAAGCATGCAGTTGCCCCTTTGCTTATGTTTCGTGCCTGATATCAAATCGTGTGGAGTGGAAGTACACACTACAGTCTCTAGAGTGTTTAAAAAACAGTCAAATTTTTTTGTCATAACTGTGTTAAATTTTTACCGATTTTGATAATTTTTTGCAATAAGATAAACAAAAAGATAGAATTATGTACGATGCACTCATTTTGCATTTCACCTAATTTATGTCAACGCACTACCGTATGAAACACAGATGCTCTAATTTTGCATAATGCTGAGCTGTTGTCTCCAGTAAACGTTGTAACAACTTTATTAAGCACATAAAAAGTAAATGTACATCATTTGGCAGAATTGCAAGTTTGTATAACAACTCGTTTGCAAATTATCAAATTTTATGCCCAAAGTGTGCCCAGTATACACGGACACAATGACTTAGATGCAATGCCACTGGCTCATAGCGGAATCAAAGGTTGACTGATCAAACTGCTTCACTCATCGATTAGACACGTTTTAAGCTCATCAGTCAGCTATTTTGTTGTCTGGTATTTTCACCTTAAAATATTTAATATCACAAAATAAATTACGCGAAATGTAACGATTTGGTGTATTTGTGTTTCACATGATAGTGCGTTGATGTAAATTAGGTGAGGCAGAAAATAAGACCACTTTACATAATTCTATCGTCTTGGCCACCTTTGTGCCAAAAATTATCAAAGTTGGTAAAAATTTAACAAAGTTATAAAAAAATGACTGTTTTTTTTCAAACACGGTGTACACAGCACAACTAAAGATCGATGCAGTTTTTTTGGCTTCTGTTGTGGGAAAACGTTTTGTGAAGTAAACATTGAATAGAAGTGACAAATTAAGTAAAACAGTGCGCCTAAATATCTGGCGAATTGTCTGGTAGCAAAAAATAAAGGGTTAATTTGACATGGGCACTAAAGTAACGATGCCTGTGCTGACTACTGCTGTATAATCTATCTCATTGGTAATGTTAAAGTCAGGTTGTATCTAATTAATCGTTAGTCATTGTCTGTTCGTGTCCAATTTTTTACGCTCAAATTGTTTGATAGGCCTCGGATTGCAACATTTTACAGTTTTGGAGCAGAGACTGGGAGGCTTTTCGTATGACTTTATGGCTCACCAAAATGTTTACCGGTTTGTCCCCTAAAAGCGACAGAAGCTGCATCTGTGATCGTTAGTTTCGAAGTCCGGTGCAAAAAAATTGTTTTATGAATGCCGCCAGGACACGTTTTCCCTTTACCACCGTTTCGTATCCTCTTGTGCCTCGTAGTAAAACACCACGGCGTCTCTACCGCCGTGCCTAATGGTCGAGACTTAATAACGGCGCCATCGTATTGCAGATCTGCGCCGAGCGGAAATTATCATACATTTTTCAGCGGTTTCGATGTTGTGTTCGAAGTAGCTTCGCCATAATCTGACCGGCGCGCAAAGGTCGACGGGACGGGATTTCGACCACGACGACGACCGATTACGACCAGACTAGTTATACGACCGCAGTGCGCACACGTGATTTGTGACGTCATGATCCCTAATTGGCCTCATCGCGACGCGTAGGTTACGTAGCTGATCCGTTCGCTGTTACTTACTTAAAACACTACCTGCAGTATTGAATCTGGCATGTAACTCATGGGACGTAGGCCTATAAGCCTAGGCCTGTGAAATATGACTATCAAACGAGCGAACGAACGGCCAAATAAAGAATAAATGCCTCCCTAATGTGATTTCAACTCTGCTTTATGAAATCCCTGATCTGCAAATTTTATCGACGTCAAATTCGCATTTAATTCTACTCCGATGTTTTATTCGCTCCGTATAAAATTCGTAGCGACTGCATTGCATAACGTGTATGCGGTGTCACATTTTCTCGACTCAGTCATAGATACAGCCGTATGTTTGCTCTTTTTGCGCTACGTTCCTAACAGGGGCGCAAAGAGGAGTAAACGGCACGGTATTGACGACAGGGCGACCGACAAGCGACCGACCGTTTTCGCCATTGTAAATTGCCATATATCTCTGCTATCGGTCGTCCGGTCCACTATATGTTTTGTTCTAGGCTGGGGTAGCTAAGGTTTACTTCTCGGTGACAGTTTAGCACATTTGTGCGGTATTCTGTTTCAGATAGTTGCTTCAGAGCGACTGATACGATGTTTCACGCAGCGGGACAAGCAAGGTAATTATTTCACAAACGCGTCTATTAGCACATATCATAGTTATTACTGTCTGCATTGGTTTCGTGCGCCTGAGCTTACGAACATTTAAAACTAAGCTTAAAACCCGCTCGTTCTCCGCTTCTTTTCTAGAGTTGACTGTAAAGCGACTGTGGTGCCATAGGCGTTTTTTACTTTAAATTGTATTGCATTGCATTTCAACGTCATGGTGACACGTTACATCATTTAAAGAACGGCTGGCGATACGATGCATTTCTTCACTCCAGCAATGTATATTTCTACTGCTATGTATGTTGATATTTTGTGATTGTCTAGTCTTTTCTGTCGTTACATAGTAGGCTAAGTAATTAGGCTTCTGTCGAAATCCGGATCTTCTTCTTTCCATTACCTGGCATGTGTCTTTAATCCGTGTGTTATATGTAAACGGAAAGGTAAAACCTGATATGCACATAACTTTGTTAGCTTCTTCTATATGTTATATTATCGTTTAAACATTTTTCTGTCTAATCTTGAAGTAAGTTTGTTATGTTGGCAATTGCGATTGTCCGACTGATTGGTTAAATAAGAACACTTCTGATCCACTGTACATCTTATTATGTTAGACTATGAAAATTGAGCCAATAAGCTTAACAATATTTAGACCACTCTTTCTGCTTGCTAGAAAGCACCTGTATATAAAACATCAAAGTTTAATATATAAACTATAAGTTGGATAATTCTGTTAGTAGGCTACAGTGCGTAGATGTCACGGGTTTGGGAGATCTTTACTGATCGCATTAAGTCTACAGCCGGACGGTGCAAACGCGATTATCGATAGGCGGAAACATTGGCGGATCCAGAAACTGGGAATAGGGGGCGGAAGGGTAAAGGTGGGGTCTGGGGAGAGGGCCATGGCCCCTCCGCAGAAAATTTTTTGAAAATCTGACGCAAAAATAACGCATTTTGATGCAGAATTTTCATATGTTTTTAGATGCATCCGGTCGATAAGAGGGAGGGGCGGCGGCCCCGCCACCACCCCCTTGAATCCGCCACTGGGCGGAAACGACTTCTGTCTATGTCTATGTTTGTAACCGACGCCGACTGTGGATCTATGGACACGCGGCGATGGCCCGAGATGTGCCGAAATGGCTCTGGGTCGGCGTGTTGTAAACCGGTCCAACCCGAGTGCCGCAGGATCATCCTCGCACCTGTATCCGGCCGGCTGGACATGCGCAGTAAACTGATGTGTGAAATACGGCCGTATACAATGAAAGGCTAAAAGTTAAAGACGTGTATAGCTACGGAGCTAAAGGGCGTCACCTGTCATATGGGATCACAATGTGTTACATGTACCTGCCACCCTGGCATCCGACACAAGCGAACGCGCCCCGATTTAACCATCAGAACAGGCCGGTACTCGATTTACCTACGAGTGTGTAGCGGAGCTGATATGCAGCCAGGAAGGCAACCCTGGGTCCAACAAAATTCCGAGAGAGATTCAGAAGGGCACATTGAACAGTTGTTTACTTGACTGTCTTGTTGTATGAAGTTTTCGCTGTTTTACTTAGACATAGCCTACACGCAAGCACGTATTTCCATTTGTGTTTCACCATTGTAATATAATACAGTTGGGGTGCTTTGATTATATCGTATTATTTTAAATAACATTTTGACATACTCATTAGGTTTTGTTATCAATATGTGCAGAACAAACGAGCAATTTATATGGTGTGTCATTTTGTTCATATAAACAAATGCAGTAGCATTTTAAGCAGAATAATGTAGGGGACGGTTTTTATGGCCCACTCTGTATTTACACTATTTTGCAGCAGAAGTGTTCTATGACGCTTAGAATGCACCAAATTCGCCCGGACCGCTGAGGAGCTCACGACGCTCGCCCAGATTCCCTAGTCGGCTGGGAGAGGAAGGGGATATCCCCTCCCCATTACCCAAACCGTCGACGCCTCTATACGGCGCCTCATTCTGGGCGCCTGCAGTGCCTCACCTTGAGTTAGGGGAGCGGGAACTTGCTCCAATTAAGGACATGATGGGTGTGGGGCATTGTTGTGGGGCAGGTAGTCGCCCCTGAAAAACGCTCTTTATCGCATGCAAGTCAGTCTCTATGGCAGTCCATGCATTCCTGGTGTATTTTTGTATTGTTTTGGTTATTAAAAAAATAAGCATCAATAGTGCATGAAAATACGCCATTGTGACCCCAAAATATTTTAAAAAATTTCTGCAGAGGGGGCACTGCCGCTTCGGCGCCTCGACTCGGCTCGCGCCTTCGGCGCTCTACCTTAGCTCCCCAACTTCAACTCCTGGATCTGCGCAAGCACAGTGCAGAAAAGGCCGCCGACAAGCGATGGACTTGTAAGTGGCAACGATCATGAGATAATGCGTCAGGCTGCAATGCATGCATTGAAATCCCTGCACGGTAGGCCATTGCGTGTTCATCGTGGCCACCGAGGCGATTAAATAGCCCTGGCTTGACACAGGTTACAGAGTACACACCATTACTCTAAGTCGACTCTGACGCATTCTAAACCCTCGTGACATGACGAAATGGGATCAGCTTACGAGCCGAGAAATGATAACAAATGTGAATGGTGCGTGTGAACTGTGAAGGACACGGCAGTAGGCCTATAGGTCCACAGGTTACCTTGCGAGCTCAGCGCTCTACTCATGCGTTTATTAAATTAAGTATGGCCATGACATAGCAGCGACTTATGTCGACAGCCGTTAGCTTAATATGTGTAAAAAAAACTTACCAGTTTACAACTGTGTGTAAGGACGATGTGATGATATCAGTCCTCTAAAACAGCAAAAAAAACATTTGGGCAACCTTAGATGGGGCTATGCATATGGCGTCCTTACAAGCTGATTTTAGTTGGTAATCACTAACTCTATCTTGCACACAACCGAAGCTATGACAGTTTAAAGAATTTCTAAATTTTCCCCATAGGTGCCATTGTAATTTTTTCCTTCTAATTTTTTTAATAAATAAATGAAAAAATAAAATTTAATCTTATAACAATAAAAAGGCACTTCCTTGCGCAGAACCGCGTTATTTGACGTATTAAGCGTAAAAATCAATCTAACGGACTCGCCTGTAGGCGAGTTCAAGAACCAAAAAAAGTGTAGTAACTTTCGAACAGGGGGTGTATATTTCACCTATACGGGGAGCAAAAACCCCTAAGCGGATTGAGCCCAATTTTTTGGTGGTAAGGGTCCACGACGTAATCACGCTATTCAGATTTGGTGACGATCGGTTCAGAGGTTTTTGGTTGGCTGAGGGTCAAACTTTGCCTTTTCCCATATACTTTGAAGGTCGTCCTTACAACACTCACACTATCGCGTGAGGTGTGATGATTTACTAAGTCGATAAGTCTTAATGACTGATTTTCCATGACTTGCTGTCGACTTTAAGATATACTGTACTGAAAACGTGTTCTTATAATAACAAGGATAACCTGCTATTGTAAGCCTATTGTATTGTTAGTGTCAGCGTAAGATGCGCCACCAGAAGAGTATAATATGTTCATTAGCGTTCCGAGTGCACTCAGCGCAGATCGTTTTAGAGTGTAATAAAGCTCCAGTGATCAAGTTAAGTATCAGTTGCGAAATGTGTTATTTAACTTGAAATGAAGCTAGTTTAACCCGTTTACGTATTTTGCCAACATTCATCAAAGTGACCAAAAGTAAGTTATAATTTCTGGTACAGAATCCGTTCGCGATACAACCAAAAACTAAGTAAGTAAATGAAACAGCTAAAATAGATCATCGGCAGGCTGGCCCAAAAAACATCTGCTCAGCTGTCAAAAATACAACAGCGTGGGGATGCAGTTACAATTATTTTACTTCTTAAAGTAAAGAAGTCGTTACAGCAGTCCATAGTCTAGGCCTATTCAGTCAATAAGGTATCGACTGAAGCCGATAACGTAGGCCTATCGATTGATATCGACTTGGAATCATAAGGGCGGCGGCAACAGCGGCTGTTCTTGGTACTAATTCACCTCTGCATAGCTTGTAGATATGAGTACAATGTAGATTTATGCAACTAGCCAACGTAGTAGTAGAGATCGTAGAAAGCACGGTTGCTTAATTTAGTAATAGTAGAGCTCTTGGCTAATGATTAATGCAAATAAAAAATAAGCCTGTAACAGACTGTAAAAAAATTTCAGGTTTGTCCTCATCATTGTCTTTGCTGTCATAAAGGTAAAAGATATTTAGGCCTAAAGCCAGTGAAAACGACCTGGGTGATCGCGTATCGCTGGCTGAACCAACTGTGACTTTGCAGAAAGTGTAAAAACATAATGTTTGACAAAATGCGAAAATGCGAATTACATTCGAGTTCTGTTTGCGATGTTGTCGGTCAAAGATCAGTCAATTTGTTTACCGCGCCAAATTTAATCCAACTCGTCTTTCCGCTCTTTCGCTCTTTTATCTCGTCATGAAAGATAAGCATTAAAAAGTATACGAAAATTGCATCAGTTGTGACTAAAGGCTTAGGCTACCATATTGTGTGAGTAATGTGCCAATCTTTTCGAATCCTAACGCTGTAAGCTCTGAAACGGTAAGGTTTGCAGTCCGTAAAGTGTCGAGGGAGTCATGGTGGCACGCGTAACTTTATCGCTAGAAAATGGAAGAAAAAGATGCCAAACGGGATAGGATGCATCATGTGATACTGTGGATAAAAGCCCTATCGAATGTCACCGAGATTACAGCTGCCGCACCCTAGCCCGGCCGTATGCGGTTTTCCATTAGTTTCTACTAATGACTGCTGCTTTAAATCTCTTCGTGTCGTGCTTGAAATAATCGTTTACGCCTACGCGGTACCATAAAAATTCAATTGGCAGGCCAATTTCTATATATAGCGCACCTGAAATCTCCAATAATGTAGTTCCTGCTTTGGATCGGTATTAATTTTAGTCTTATTTCAAAGCAGTCCTCTTGAGCGCTGTCGGTACAGTTTTCCCCTATAATTCTCGTTTTTTGTAGCACGTCGAGGCATAGGCCATTTTTCGCACAAAATAACCGTAATAACTTTCTTTTATCAGTTACTGTTTCAGTTATCAACAGTAGTTTATTAAGTTTTTTATGTCCATATGCCGTCTTCTTTCCCCGAGATTACAATATTCATTGCAGTGGTGACTCAAAAACGTTCGTTTTTTATGCATGAGTTTCTGAATCAGTTTTTAAATTAGCTCAGTACAACAGTGCACGTTATCACCCTTTAAAGTTGTTTTATCCCGATTTTCGTGCTCGTTTTTTCTCAGTTCGTGTTATCACACTGTGGAATCGTTTTCCTGCTGCTCTAGTACAAGACAAGAATTTATCTGCACCCATAATTGATGTCTGCGGTAGTATGGTTTTCGGCAGCGTGGCTATTTTCTGTTTTTTTTGTTACCACGATAACTCGTGAACCGCTGCATTTAGCTTAATAAATTTTGCACAAAAATGTACCTCGACAATCTCTATAAGCCAATTAAATATCAAGCACAATTAACCAATAGTTGTACAATCAATAATTCATCGGTGAATCGAAGTATGCCCGCGCCTAAGAAAACGTCACACACTCAGCGCAACACATAATGGCCATTGTGTTATACCAATAGCACTTTTCGTCTACTTCATAAATATGACTTAGTAACTAATAATAGAATATTATACATTTAAAAACCGCGTTTTAAAATTTGAAGTAATTTGTTTACGAAACTGCTTTAACCACGAAAGGAATGCAGTAAATCTTCAGATTCTGGTTCCTCGTCCATCGGATGCCAACTTTTGTCTCTGGATTCCAGTTGAAACTCACTAACTCATCCTTTCACTCGCAGACATTCACTGTTCGTTTCTCTTATGGGCCAAGGGGGCACGAGGCCCTTTGACTTTCAACTGTTTAATTTTTCGTTCTATTTCAGAGCCGCACACACTCGGGCATTCGACTGCTTCTGGTTATCTCTTCAGTAGAAAGTGAATGAAACTTCACGGAGAGAAGTTGACACTTATTTTTGAATAAGGCGTCAGGTCAAAACGTCAAATTTTTAGCACAAAAAGGTTAAAAAAAAGAACTTACTGTTCGATTGTACACTGTCTGAAAAAAGTAACCCCCTAGACATCGTACAAAAGAAATGTCAAATCTGAACAAATTGAAATAGGTTTTGTGCACTTAATGTTTAATAAATCGCTGAAGAGAACACCAAATGTCGATGAAAAATATTATTTCTTAGCGGAATTATTAATTTTTAAACATTAATAACAAAATATCTTCGTTGCCAATATGGCGTTACAAAAGTAAACCCCTCTGTACATTCACCTAACTCCAACAAACAACATTTGATTTAAACAAAATTCTACGTCGTCGTTAATGTGTTGTCTATTAGAAGTCAAAATTTTAAATTTCAGTCAAATCTGCCAACGCAAACAATAGTTACAGCGGCGTTTGTGAGGTCACCCCAAAACGTGAAGTGGGGTCTGTCTGTGTCGATCTTCCGCAACAGTCTGCTTAATTCTGACAGTGTCCATGGTTTGCTGGGAAATTCCGCCATAAACTTTTTAGCACCATACCGTTTCTTTTGTCTCAACAGTTTAATTAAACACGATCGTCTGCAGAAAATACCATTTTTGTTATTGTTTACGTTATTGTTTACGTAGATTGTGTTCGATCGAGCGACTGGAGTATAACGGCATATAATTGGTAACAGAGATATTTTGTTATCAGTTTTTAACAACTAATACCTCTGCTGAAGTATTTTAAAAAGAATTCTGTGATCACTTCAGCAATTTTGGGTGAAATAAGTGTATAAAATTTTTATTTAGATTCGTTCAGATTTGACATTTCTATAGTACAATGTCTAGAGGGTTACTTTTTTCCGGACACAGTCACTGTGTATAACGGTACATTGTGACATTAGCTTTGCGGTTAACTATCATTGCAGGAATTTCATAGTATTTTCGTGTGCCACCTGTAAATTATCTTCTCCTAGTTTCTCTGGTTTCTCCCTGCATGACGGCGCCACTGCGCACACTGGCGAGTGGCTGTGCTAAGCGCTGCGTTGCCGGTTTGTGTCTGCGAGCAGTGAGTGGCAACAGTCGGTGCCTGAGGCGTCTGACATCGTGTTGTGTGGCGCGCACTTGTCGCACTAGTGACGGCGCGCTCCGTCAGATGTCGCTCGTCGCTGTCGTAACTTGCTCGCAGTATACACTATCAGAGCTAAAGTTCTGCGTCTGTCGGTCGCCAGACTACCGGTCATTCGACGACTCAAGAAACTGATCAGTCATCGGTAGACAACAGACAGTGAGCTCTGAGGTAAGTTGAATAGCACTGATTAGAAAAATTCAATCGACTAATTTTTAAAAATTTACGTTGATTAAAATTAGTCGATTAATTTTGAACAAATTTTTAGTCAGTCAGCAATAAACCATGAAAGCTGCAGAATTCACCCACCAGTAGTAGTTGTCTTTTATAATTTTTTGAGCTAAAGCAACATCGAAAATTTGTAACAATGATACAGCTTGTAATGTGTAGTTTAATCGAATTACTAGTCGGATCACGAGGGCTTACAGGGTGCAAATTTTACACTAACAATCTACACGCAGCACAGAACTATAATTCATGACGACATGTGGTGTGCGAAGTGCGCACATTAGTGACGTTACTAAGTTCAAAGTTTTTTTCAAATTTTAATCAAATCAAAAATAATCAAATTATTTTCCTAGCGATTAATTATTGATTGTTAAGCTCCACAGTGTTCAAATTAAACATAAGTTTTGTTTGTTTATTGCTTTTACATCAGCATTTGTCGAGCACAACTAAAAATAAAAAGCATCTCAATTCTTCGACAAAAAACCAAAGCATGTAGTAGTTGTATACTTTCACGATTTGTCAAAAAATTATTATAAATTAGTTGGAGCATTAGTTAATCATTTTAGTCAACCAAACACATTTTTATAGCGCCATATTGCGCGAACCAAATCAGATACTGCATGGCAAGACCTCATATATTTCTATTTCTATTTTCGGCCGTCCCTAACAATCCGCGTCCTTTTTTAGATTTTCAAAAAAATGTTTTGCCGTTTTTAGTTTGCTTTCAAAGTTTTGCAGACAAAAACTGTTTGCAATTTGCATATAGTTTGTTATGCTGCAGTATCTTTACTTTAGTTTTCATGAGTACTAAGCCTATTCAGTGTGTCGATTTTTCATAAGCTGTTGTGTAATATTACATGTTATAAAATGTAAGTAATTTTTGACTTATTTGCAACTGAAAGCACAGCATTTTAAAGACCTGACTGAGTGATAGGCGGGACAGATGAGACGGCAGAACATAACGTGCGCTCGCTTGCACTCGTATTTAACCTTCTTGGCTTTCGTTATCTGAACTGTTAATTTACGGTTCTCATACGGCGTGGGCGTGCAAAGGGCAACTAATAGGCTATAATATGACAGTGCATTACTTGTCAAATAAAACTCAATAGCTATAATTAAGGCTGCTAAACTTAGAAACGTTGCATACGGCATCGTATGTTTTCGGAGCAATGTCAGCAAACGCGCCCCAACGGGAAAAGTTCGGTTACTGCGTCGCACTTAAAAGAATAAACAGTTAAACTTATCCATTAATTTAAATACATGCGGATGCAGTAAAACGAACTAGTTTTCCAATTTTTTTTATTTTGAGCTGGTAACGATTTAAGTGTTAACACTTTAAGTTAACGATTAATTAATCATCAATTTTGAGTGAATAATAGCGTGACAATTATTATTGTCTAAGAAAATGCATGTTTTTGTTATTTAAGTAGCAGCTGTCATAAATACACTGAAATACATTGGGTGCTTGTTTTATCTATTCTTTTAGACAGACTGAAATGTTTACTTTAACACAGGCTTCTGCTAATCTTTTACAAATACTTGTCACTGCATGCAGTTTTAAATTTAATGCTTTCCAGAAGAAACGACTTTAGTCAAAAATTTAACAACTACAGTTTTACAAATTGTTACAATCAGTTAATAATTAATTGCATGATTTTTGCTAATTTATGCAGCTTTACTTTAATTCTACATATTTAATTTTATGTTAAGTCCATATGGCTAATTAAAAAAAATACCAGCAAGCACAGAAATTGGCCAAATAAAATTAAGCCGTTAAGTATTTTTTTATAACTGTGCATTAACTATTTGACTTATTTTTAACATACTTTTACCGATAAACTTTGCTTTAAATTTGCAATTAAATAATCATTAATAATGATTTAATTATATTTTGAATGCGTCATTACATTGGGCCTAAGCGAGTTAGAAAAAAAACTTTTAGTATTCTAAAGCTTACTAGCCTGTTATGAATGTCATGGGATCTTTAAGTGCAACAATGCGTGTTTTTTCAGGATTACCACTGACGTGGCTAACGAAAAAAACTGTTGAAATACAGAAATCGGTTAATATTTAATAAAGTTATGAATGTACAGAATTAAAGGTTTGTCTTTTATGGACTACCTGGTAATAGTAACAGCGACTCTCAGTGTCAGTAGCAGCGCGGCACTGACATGCCTATTAACCGAAAAATTTAGAACTTCGCAATAATGGAGTAAATCTGTCTGTGGCTGTCGTTAAGATTTCGATGATTTAATTGCTTTTCCCTTGTCAATTTCCGCTTGGCGCTGTCTCCGCACATAGAGCAGGTGGCTGCGTAAGTGATTGCTTGGTCTCTTGACATAACGTACGTGTTTAGAGTTATTGAAACAAACATCCGTTATCGCTGGATGCAGGCAGCTTGCACAATCAGTGGAAGACAGAATGGGCACATATACTACCAGTTATTGTAATCGGTTCGGAACTTCGGATGGTACAGCTGTGAGTCAAAAAACAAGACACCAAACTTGAGTCCGTATTTATTGTATTTGCCAAATGTTGATCAATTTTAAAAATTCTATTACTCTTGCACTCAGCAGAAAATTTGCAGTAAGAATCTGTATAAGTGATCTCGCCACATCTTAGTCGTTTAGCACTATTCTGTGAAATCGAATGTATAAACAAAAGTTTGGTGTCTGGTATGCAAAAGTTCTAATCAACCGCGTTTCGGGTCTTATGCAATCGCCCATCGGTCCGTCCGTCCGTCCGTCCGTCCGTCCGTCTGTCTGTCTATTTCACGGGCTCCTGACTCAAAAACAGTAATAATACCAAAATTGGCGTAAATGTCCCCTTGGACGGGAGTAGCCGGTTTGCCGATTTTCACCTCGAAAGTTTGCGCATTGGAGTGGACGAATAACCTACATACAGCTAGAGGGACGTCGGACGGTCGCATATTATGTCAGCACTGGGCTAACATTTTCTCTTGTGGCTTTGACTCTCCTGATGGGTCTACAGTCATCCGTCATCGTCATCGTCGTTGTCGTCATTATCCGCGTTGTTTTGTCTCATTCTCTCGCCCAGTGCAGAGTCAACGTGTCACTCCGCGGTGCAGTGCAGGTGCGATGACGCAAGGCACTCCCATGACGTTACAGTGCCAGTGCTGCTGCTGCGGCTGATTGCACTGATTCACGACAACGACGACAAACAGTAATAATGCTCTAATGGACGTCGACGTACCTGCGGCTACCCGCTCGCCACTTCCACGGCGCTAATCCTTCTCTCGTACACCTCGAACAACGCTTAAGCCTTGCAAAACGACTTGTAGCAAAAAGATTGTACGTATATTTTGGGCGACATTACGTCACTTTAGACACGGACACCCTGGGTATAGTTTTTTTTCGGTGGCGGATCTTTCGTAGTAAAGATAGACAAACTATGAGAAGTTTTTCGTTTGCATACGTCTAAATGTACATCCTGTGCTTGCAGTATTGAAAGTTGCGTCTGACAACTTTACTTTAAACGAATATATGATGTGATATGATGACATAAGATAATATGATTAATTAAAAACGAGTATCAGCTGACGAGAACGTTCAGTAGTTAGTTATTGCTATAGCCAGAACCATGTACACAACATAAAATATTTCTAAAGTTTGAGTTTACTGTTGATAACTAATAAATAGCAGCGGTTTGGGCATGAAGGCATCCATGCTACAGAAACTCTTCGCCTACTGACGCCGTCGGTGCCTCTACACATCTGTCCTACTACTTGGTATCCACAGTCAATGAACAATAGAAACGGCCGAAAGCGGTCTGACTACCGTAGCCAACAAACTTTGGTCGTTGACGCGCTGTCAGCGACCTCGTTCTAAGACATCGCGCACAAACTTCGGACGAAACACATCGCCGGCGGAGTATTCTTATTTGTCTTCGGCGTAGTGTGTGACGTCACACTACTGCAAACGTTAATAAACGCATCGCGCGGTCCGTTTGCGACGACAGTGGGGCACTCTTGTACAGCTTATATAGAAGTCGATTGGATCAGCTTTTAACCGTATGTAGGATATTTGCCGGCGTTGCAGCGTTACATGGGGAGTAAATTTGTGGACTTTCTGACGCAGTCTTTAGCAGCCGATGGTTGTCCGGCCGCTGAAGTGTTTTACAGCCAAAGCCTAAACTTCACTTACATCGACTTGTCGTGGATTTGTTGTACAACGAATGCACAACATGTGCATGATATTTTTGTTCACAACAAATCAAAGTAGTGGAATTTGAAATATGGCTATGATAGACTGCAACACCAAAGCAACAGGTTTCAGCAACAGCAGATTGTATACAGCAAGTCTAGAACGAAATAAAAGAGGTGGAATTTAGACTTAAGCGCAAAGTGAAGACGACTAAACTGGACACGGTGATGGCGGAATAAACTGCATGTCGCCGGCGCTCGCCGACAACAAATGCCCCTCGGACTCATCCCGTGTGTCCCGGATCTCTCTAGTTCGTGTTCCACTTGGCCGCGTTCTGTCGATTTTTATGGCTGTTTGACGCGCTGTTTTACGACCGTGGATGTGTACCGTAAAATCACCGACCCGCCCGATCAACAGGATAGCAGCCCGCAGTTGCGCTACGCCATGGATACCCGGCGTCAATATTCGACAGTCACTGATTTTAGTTTCGTCCGCTTTCAGCCAGACACCAGTTTACACTGCAATACCACGAATACGGTAGGTTTGTTACCAGGATTACAGAAAACGTCACGGGCGGATTTAACTGAGTTCAAAATTTTTAACGAAGGTTTCACTTGGTCTAAATTAAGGGTAGTCAGATTTTTGCGGTGATGCCACTTGGCAAACACGACGAAAAAAAATTGTCACGGCATTAGCAGAGAATTGCGGTCGTTGACTGTTTTCAGTAAGGTATTGCTATTTTAGTGAATATGTTTTCCGGCAGTAAAATAAGTGCGGCAAAATAAGAGAACGGTGACGTTATCGAGCCGTCTGTATTTGAGCAAGTTTCGTGTTATTTATTGCACAAGTCGTTAAACTACAGCGTTGCGGTTGCACGACAAAGTTGAAACTCGGTCGCGTCCGCGTGATTCATTTCCGACCTTTGCTTGTCATTGGCATCGCATTCGGTGTGACAAATTTCCGTGGCTATGATTAATTTCCTACAGTACTGCCTTTCATATCCAGATTCGCACTCAGGCCACGGCCGAGCAGGAGATTGCCCTTCGCTGTCGCTTGTTTTCTTCGGCAGAGAAAAAGTCCTGCGTACGCTTAACAGCAATATTTAATCGCAGTCAAAATTAGCCAACAAGCTCGTCAATGCACATTAATTTACATACGCATAGCGTGCAAGTGAAACAGTTTGATTTTTGCTACTACAATCTACGAAATATTTTCTCTGTACAAATGTGCTGCATTATCTCTTTCATGTGTTCGTGTATAGCGTTATCATTTCAGTATGCGGTGAATGGCCAACAATGTTGGCGCAGTGCCGACATATCGTGCGGCCGTCCGCTTAACCGGGCTTATATACATTTGAGCTTAAAAACTGGCACGTCGGTTACTGGTGTCTTGGGAACGTTCACACCTGTTCTAATTTTGTTGTGCGTTTTTTTCGTTTTAGAGTTAACAGCCGGTAGGTGGCAGACAGACGGACAGAGAGATCGGCAAGACGAATGTTGCAGCTTATTGGGACGGCCGCAGAATAAAAAAAATCATTTGCAAGATTACGTCAGTGTCGTGGCATTTAAGTAGCCAAGCACCTGAGCCGAGTTAGGTCGATCGGTCTACCTGTCACGACCTAATCCTAATTTACCTTAACCGGTCAACACAGAGGTTAAAAAGTAGGGGGGCAGAAATTTGCGATTGCCTGGCAGACACTGCAAAATTCCGACAAAGAAGATTGTGAGTGCTCATAATTTCAAGTTTGTCTTTAAGTTTTCCCAGAAGTGTTTTAGCATCAAATTTTGTATTTTTTCGACGAGAATTTTCCGACAAAAAGAAAATTTTTCGAAAATTTTTCGATTTAGCAGAAAAAGAGCAATTGCTGCTCCCTGAATTCCCCCCCCCCCGGCCACAGCGCCACTAGGTCGACAAGACATTGATGTAACGTCGCCAGCGCCTGATTCTCATTGTCGTTCTGTACCAGAGTAGTGTGAGTATGCACTGTTTTAAGTTTGATGGTCCGTTTGTATACATTTGGGCACAAAGGAGCAGTTGTGCAGTTTTCACTTTTTCAAGGGAGGGGACGCATGAACAACTATTTTACTAATTCCGCGTTGAAATAAGTTTAGTAGTTTTAGCAGATGACAAAATTACAGATTCACGGTAATTTTCAGTGCATAACAATACTTTTGTACAGGTGACAGTTTTAAAATAATGCGCAAAACGTGCAAAAAAATTTTGCCTTACGCCACTGAGTTCATCGTGTCGTCTACTCGCTTCTTTTAAAAACTACGCTGCTGTTTTTACGCTGTGAGCTTAGAAACTAGCAATTTCGGACAGCAGGTCAGGGAATAAAGTTTGTCCGTGCGTAAGTATACACGACTGCGTGAAACAGTGTTCATGGGCGCCCGACTGGGGCCCGCGCGGCGGTTAGTTTACCCACTAAACGGTCACGTGACAACAAACTGAAGATAAACCGGAAGTCGCCAGCCGTCACGTATACCGCCAGATGTCGCCTATACAGGAACTTCATTAGCCTTACATGCGGATCGTATTACGTTTTGCAAAACACAAAGTATTTTCAATTCATTAATGCTTCGCGATTTCTTCCAACCTCAAAAAACTTTTTACGTTCGTCCTGTTTTTCGCTCAGTGATTACCAATTTCCATCAGGCGAACTAGTTGCCAACTTTTGGGTTACCAACAATTGGCCAACTAATTCGTTTCATAAAAATTGGCCACCATAACATACTACTGCTACTAGAAGGGCATCCAGAGACCGCAAACCTCCTTTAAGAACGGCGCAGCCACCTGGCGAATACGAAAAAGTTAATACAGTTTTGTTGGCGTTTGCTAGGTGGCAGCACCGTTTGCCAGCAAAATCTAACTAACTACATTTTGGGCCAGGTCTGACCTTTTCTAAAAATTTTAGCCAAATCCACCATTAAATTTTTGTGCAATCTTTCTGGCAAACCAAGGAAAAGAGATGAATAATGGGGCCGAAATAAATAAACGACGGGAATCACAGCCTCCTTGGCGAGAGTAATAAATATAAAATAGGCCTACATATAAGGAACAAATTAAATAAAACTAATGTACAATAATAACTTAAACATTAAACTCGGACAAAGAAAATCAGAAGATAAGCTTGGAAATTAGCACTCATTTTCAAATCACGGTCTATTCGTTATTTACGACAACCGTTGCAGCAGCGCCGTATCTCGGTGACGGCTGATTCCGTCTGGCACCGGAAACGACACTTTTGCCTGTCTAAAAGTAGACTGAGATAGATATCTCCATTTCCGCTTACACGCCCTATAACCGCTGATGAGAGTGTAGGGCTATTGCAGCCGAGTCCGGCGCTATGGCGGTGCCCGTGGGAACATCGCATAGGTATAGGCTGCGTACGAGCAAGTCACCGCGGTCGTAACTCACTGACTCCTCTATGGAGCAGTCATACCGTGTACGATAGCATCGTTCGTCGCTACGAGCGTTTTCCGGTGGATGAACCACGAGACAACGGCTGCAGGCTGTTGTGCCGCGGTGATGGAAAGGGACGCGAACACTTACACTGTGCCGACAGCAGCCGCTGCAGCAGCCGGGATTTGCTGTCGTTATTCATTGTTGGCGCACGCAAACAGTAGCTTATGACGCTATAGGCCTACCGAAGACTGTTCTCTGACGCGCTGTATCAGTATGCTTAGACTCAAACTCCACTACTTCGATTTGCTGTACGACAAGTTGTGCAACAAGTCCACAGCAAATCAAAAATCGAAATGCTTTACGAGAAGTCTACAAGTAATTGAAGTAGTGGAGTTGGAGCCTAACGAAGGACTAGTTGTATCGGATATTAGATCTCTTAGCTGAGTTAAGATTTGGTCACACGTGAAACACAAAACATTTGCTAAACTGTTTTACGCTAAAACATTTGCTAGTACGTTGCAAACCGTTTTAGCAGAATCGTAGTAGACATAAAGCGCTTATGTATTTTTCATGCGTTACCATCGTGTATGGTGATTAAAAGCATACATCTAAAAATCTACATTCTCCATGTTACGTGAAACTAAATTAAAATCACTCAAGTCTGTGCAATTTATCGTGTCGGTCATTCAGACTGTCGTCTCATTGGTTTGATTACTTGCAGCATTCTCCTTTATCGTTGGAAGTTTTGTGGGCATCTCATTTTACAGTCAGTGCACTGCTCAGTGCGATGGCAGTGAAATTAGCATCTAACGCTCGTCAGTATACGACAGTATGTCTCCGTTACCGTGGATTGAAATCTACTGACCTATCTAACCTCCTTGTCTACTGGCTTGGAATCCTAGAACAATGTCAATTTTTTAGTCCGCCTGGAAACGATAGTTTCGGGAGGGCTTATGTTTTGCTGGAATTTATTCTTTTTTCCTCGCGTAATCTCCGAGCTCCGTCGGCCGATCGGCGCGAAATTTTGCACGATGCTCGGAGCTGTGTTCAGTTTTATAATCCCGGTCCAAAATTTTGGCAGTAGCAGTCCTTTACAGACGCTTTGCCTAACCTAAACGTTTGATAGTTGATACATTCGCCAAAGCAAAGCGAAGAAGACAAGTAATCTGAGCAAAGCTCATGAAACGCGCGAAAGCCTATAGCAGTTCCTGTTCGCAGATAATCTTAGTCTATCTCCATCCATTTGGTCGTAATTCACTCTTTTGCAGCCAAAAATCGCCAAAAAATCACGTTAAATTAATATTTTAGGGTTCAAGGTCATTCAAGGTTATCGATGTTGACATTCGTAAGAAGCTCCTCATCAGTGCTTGTTATGATAAGCAGCACGGCTGTGCCTATCTGCAACCATTTACACGCTAAACAAGCCAACAGAGTATAAATAACCACTTTTTACAGGGGTACCTCTCGTTGACACCCACGTGCGCAGGCCTGTTTGAATCTAGAGGGTCCGGATTTGGACTGCTAAAATCTACATTCCATGCTGAAAATTTCATACGCAGGTTGTCTTGGTCTATCTCCAGCCATTTTGGCGCAATTCACTCTTGAAATGCGTGTCACAGCGCAAAATTGTGCAAAAA
>Ga0056128_1002688_pt1 | contig 21240 bp, 13 predicted proteins | sample WorMetLIZISLAND2_FD_71113 | JGI IMG/M metagenome (GOLD analysis project Ga0056128, IMG submission 71113) | Marine gutless worms symbiont microbial communities from Max Planck institute for Marine Microbiology, Germany - Olavius geniculatus... ... | reverse complement strand
AACAAATGCAGCACGCGAGGTGCACTGAATGAGGACTTCAAAAGAATAAGAGCGTCCTGAGCAGAAATAAGTTTCAACCTATTCATCGCTCTTACAAGATCGTCACAGCGCTTAGACCAGAACTGGTCCAAGGCCGGGCCCTGAAACAGTGGTGCACCAAGCAGAGTTGCCTCCGAAATCGGTGTGGTGGGAAGTTGCTGCAAAATAGAATTTTTTATGATTGTATTAGGATTAGAAATAAGCTCGCATTTGCTAAAGTTTAGACTCAGTCCCATGGCTTGGCCGACCTCTACAACCCTCTCCACATCTTTGGCCACTACTGACTGCTCGCCTCCAAGAGTCAGATCGTCCAAGTAGCCCAAAGGCAATTCGGCTTGCAGGGACTGCAGCAATGGCTGAATTGTGTCGCAAAACAGCAAAGGCCCCATAGGATCCCCTTGCTGTGGGCTCTCATTTGACAACACCTTATGCGGCCCGTAGAAAAGGATCGATGGGTATGCATATGCCGAAAAACTATATGGGTACAACTCTAGCAGACTGTATTATCGCTAAGCCTTTTATAACCCCGGCCAAAACGAGGTCATGTTTTAGAGTCTTGCCATTTATTTCTGTATGTCGTATGTTCGTTTGCTGAATTATTCCAAAAGTTAAGAGCCATGATGGGTTTTGGTCAATTTTTGGATGGACGAGGAAAATTCGTGATTAGATTTTTCTGGCCATCCGGATTAGGATTTTGATCCAGGAATTATCGAAAGGAAACGAATAGCTGTATCATGTTTGTTGTATTCGCCAGGTGACAGCAACATCCCGGCAGAGGTTTGAGATCTTCGATGGCTTCTATTCATTATTGGCATTCTTCATAACGTGCAACTTTTCCCAGCCCAATAACCACTCTTACGCCTTGCCGCTGTTAGAGAGTGCTGAAAGCATGCTCTCGTGTTGTCCGTCTGTCCGTCCGTCCGTCCGTCCGTCTGGGTGTTTGATGCTGTTTTTAGTTTTACGATATTTTTCGCATGTATTGACAACTATTCCCCATGTTAACCGTCCATCTTTACCGATTAAACGGTAAGGGTTTGGGGTAAAATGGTCAAAAGCTGATGTCACAGCCAGACCGTATAGCGCTAAAACGACATTTCGGAAGTTTGTTTCTGCGATATGATAATCTACTGCGGCGCACAAAAATTGATTTCACCAAAATTGTGTCAATATTTTTGGGATGAAAAATAGTCGGTTTGCCGTTTCGGGAACAGAAGGTTGATCAAACCTGATCAAATATGCTAACAAAAATACCGGTTTCGAGGTTTTAATCGTCTAGTTAAGCGCGTCGTCGCCGTGTGCCAGTAATGTGTGTACAAGGTGTACAATGTGTTGCATGTGTTGCATGTGTATTTCTGAAATGTTGCAGCAACGGTTGCTAGTCGGAGTGGCTCACTACAGCAGTGTCGACTCAGCAAGACTTTCCGGCACACTTGCCGTTATTCAGCTATGAATAAATATTATACAAATGCATTATGAACATTCATATAATTGTATAATCAACTAGATGCATTGCATACGTTGGCCCATTTTGCCTTGACCTTTAACCTCATGTGTTGAAAATTTGCACGTTTGATCGTTAACGCCAATTTTTTTAACCGTGTTGTTTTCGAGTTTGGAGCTTATACACGGTGTTACATAAAAAGGCACCTTTTTTCTTTCTTTCATAATTCAGTCAAATGATGATCAATTTGCACGAAATTTTTATCAAATGTAGCTAAGGAAATACTAATTCAAACTTGGACAAAATGTGGCTGTTCATTAAATATTCTTTGTTAGTCGTGCCGTAATGCTGACGTCACAGTGTGCCGCGAGTGCAAACTGGTTTGTCGCAACCGGTGCTAACAGACTTGCTGAATAGCTGCTTTGTGTCGATGGCAAACTTTATCGTTCGTTGATGACAAACTGTTGAAGTTTCAACATTTCAGCCACGAAAACGCACAAAACGATCACTTTCACACACTTGTGGGGATGGCTTAACTTTTACATTTTCCAGCAAGGCAGTGCACCAACACGCACCGCTTGCGAGATGGTTGAGTTTTTGGATTGCAAGACACCTTATTTTACATGTATGTCTCTATGTTGCTTAGTGCTGGTACGATAAATATTTTTCGTCAGTAAACAAGATAAAGTTTACCATCGAAGCAGGGAAGCAACTGACAGAACCAGTTGAGACAAGCCAGTTTGTACTCACGACACATTATGATGTCAGCATTACATCATGACTAGCAAAGAATATTTAACTAACGGCCACATTTTGTTAAAATATTTTGAATTAATATTTCTGTAGCTGCATTTGTTTGAAAGTTAATGCAAATTGATCACCATTCTATTGAGTTATAAAAGAAACAAAAGGGTGTCTTTTTATGAAACACAGTGTATAAGGGACAGACAGACAAACGGACGGATGGACGGATGGACGGGCTTGTAATGCGGCTTATTATGACGACCATAATCCACCTGTGGTGGAGTGCTGTAAGCTTCTTCAATCCTCATTGAGTCTGGCCAACGCATTTCTCCGTTTCTAAGCTCAAAAATTGCGCACAGTGAAAACCATTTTCCGTCGTTGCAAAGCGAGACATATGTTGAAAATAAGGTCAAATTATAGCAGTAGCAGAAAATGGCTAAGATATAGTACAGCTTACATGACCATATTTCTGTTGGCCGAAAAATGTGATTAATATTTCGTTTACAGGATGAAGCAAACATGAAGCAAAAATAAAGCAAGCGTATTTAATATACCCGTGCCGTGCACGACGTGTGCTCTAAGTTTGCTTCATGTTTGCTTCATCGTGTAAAAGGGGTATAAGTTAACTAATGCGCGAGTCGACATGTCTGGCTAGAAAGAGTGTTTTGTGGTAGACTGGTAACCAGTATTAAAAGGGATAAAGCATTTGACAATTGGCATACATGCGTAGACGTCGCTACAAATGCTCAAACGACGTAATTGGCGAGTCCGGATGTCAGTGCTAGCGGAGCGGCTAACAAGAATACGGACAGACAAAATTACTAAAAACGTCTATCCGTGCCGTGGCAACAGTTCGCTATAGATTACTACTGTAACAGTGTTATAATGTTTGCTGTCGTCGTTATGAACGCCATCTAGTGAATGAATGCAGTCGTCATTCGACACTGGGACGTAGCCGTGCCAGCAGAGAGAGAGAGATAATGGAAAATTTAACGGACGCAAGACGTTTGTAACCGATCTGATTACGGTCGTATAGCGGAGCGGGGCGGGGCTACGCTGTCCCCACTTTTTCCACGTAGGGAACGCGTTCCTCCGCTATTTTTTTAGAAAAATTGGGTTATAAAGCTCGCAGTTTCATCTGCTAATTTATCTGCAACCCCATGTTTTATGTCTCTCGCTGTCTATACAATTAAGTCAACTGTGACAGGTGGCAGGTAACATTTTGTGATTCCGTATGGCAGGTGACGCTCGGTTACTCATACAAAACTATACACACATTTAACCTCTAACCGTTGCAGCTGTCAGTCCTTTGCGTTTTTCTTTTCTAGTAGTTTCTGTAGCCGAGAAGTTACAAATTCGCAATAATGTATTGTAATAATTTTGGTTGTCTTTTTTACATGCATGATGCAGCAGTTCTAATAGGACCCACAAAACGCCAAACAAGCAGAAATGCAAGCAAGATTTATTTTTTTTGCGCCATTGAGACAAAGGCGTCGCCCACTTCTTTGTAGGGTCACAGGACTGTCCCTCATGGATACGAGACATGCGATGTGTTCAGGCGAAGAAAGCTAATAATCACGTTGTTCGTTAAACGCGAAAAATTTGACGTCAAATGGAATTTTGTGTCGGATGTAAACCGAGTGACAACAAACAAGAAATAGGCCTATTCGACGCCGGTCGACTTCCATTACGCGCTTGTTTGGAGTTTCTATTCTACGTTTTGTTTTCTTTTTTATACACTTCTGTCTGATGCTTTAACTGTGCTGTCAGTTATGCGGATTGACGCAATTTGGCAATAAGAATTTAGGAAACAGATTGTGGCCTACTAAAGTAAGCTCCAATGTTTTTGTCACAACTCATTCAATATTGAATTTCAGACCGATTTCTTTTTGCTGACATGCTTGACAGAACTTTTTACAATAATATGTCGCAGAAACTGGCATTTTACACTTTATTTAGGCCTACTGCATAAGTAAGAAAGTTTTAAAAGCGTATGCATGGTGAAATAATTTTCAAACAGCGAAACTCGGTGCATGCTTACTTTGTGACCACTTTGTGTAAACGCTTTGGTAAATATGTATAAAAAGTTCGTACAATAGATATTTTAAAGCAAGATTTAAGTGGCCAAAATGTACCTAACTGGGCTTAAACGCGTTCATAATAACACGCTTTCACAAGCAGTGCATAGTGTCAATGGGTGTTATTTTTTTGTGAAAAATAAATGGTCGATTAGGCCTAATTTAGATGATTTCAGTTATTTTTGTCAATGTTCACAACTTCACACCAAGTTTTAAACGTTAGAAATTTGATCGTATCTGTATTTCGTAAACAACAGTTTTGTTTGTTTTTCGGTTTCCATTTTAATTTTATTTCTTTGCCCTTGTATTTTTCATACTCGTTCTCAAAATCCGTAGGCCTAACGCGCGCAAAATGCTTTTCAGATTGGCTGAATCGAAGGCGCGACGCACAGTCGGAACTCTGCATGCAGAAGTTATTGCTTTCGCTGTTGCATCAAGCAAGATTCTGCTTTTTATATCTTTACGACGCTAATTCAACGAATAAAGATTTTGTTAAACGACAAAGTTTTTTTCGTTTTGTGTTTTTTTAAATCGTTTACGTAGCATGCGTACGGTATGCGTTGCGTCTTTGTACAAACGTGGAAGAAAAGTTTAGATGTTCTGATGCGTTTCTGCACGGCCAATTAGCTTTGTCGTCGTGTTGCATGACACGCACCGGCGTTACGCGTCGACAATCAATGATGTTTAAGTCCCTGAGTTTTAGACTCTTATTTTGTACGCTTTATTGAAATAAATGAACTACGTACACAGCATACAATTGGCGTTGTAGTGAAATTAGCGACCGTTAATTGTCGATGTACAGTTTATAATGTGCGCCTTGTACCAGTTCCAAAGTAAGTAAGTAAGTATATTTAATTGATAAAGCGCACAATGTCAGCGAGAAACTCACTGAATCTAAGGCGAAACTCACTGAGATGTATATTAGGAATTTCTGATTGCGTTTAGCTCATTTTTTCAGTAGTTTCAAAATATGTTAATCAGTTGCAGTTTATAAGATATTTGATGTACGTCGCTATACTGCGTAACGCTGAATCTTTGCGTAATCAAAAGATTAGTATTTTGATTCGATACCAGCACGTATTTCCTCCGTATGCTTTTTCGCTGTTTTTGCTGCAGATTCATTTCTATATTACATGAATTAAATACGTGTACAAAACAACCGAAATAAACTGACAAGCCAGTTTTTTCTTTCGTTGACATTTCAGTGTATAGGATCCGCTAGACAAATTAATTTTATTGGTCAGTTGATTAATTGGAATTTGTAGCACTTGGGAACATTGTGTTTTAGTTTCAGTTCTGGTTATTCTTATCTGAAATAATAACGTCGGCAGCTTAAGTTGTTACGGAGGTGGTTGTTCATGTCACTATTCGCCAACACTGTTGCAGTTGCTGCTGCTGCTGCTGCTGATGATGATGATGATGATAAAGATGATTAGCGTTGTCAACACACACAGCTACTAGTCGTCTGGTCAAAGCGCTGAGGCAGCTTAGATCAACTCAGCCTCCTACCCACTATGGGACGAGTAAGGAAAATAACTTCTATACAGGTCACAGCATAAAGGCGGTATGTGACTAACTTATTACGCTGTGTTTGGGTCAACTCAGCCTCCTACCCTCGGCGAAACTGGTCAGAGCGCTGAAGCCGATGACGTTGGTGGTTGGTTTGTTCTCTCAGTCACAGCAGTCGGTAATGAAGAGCTGCGTGCAGATAAAGAACTGAGCTGAACTGTCAGCGTGACGTCACACGATGACGTCACACAAAGAATGACGTCACATAACGGTCGCTCGTTCAGTCGCCGTAACTCAGTCAACACACATTATCTGTTGACATTGCGTCACATTAGTAAACTATAGAAAACAGAATGCATCAAAGTAGGCCTACAACGCACAACCTTTACTTACGAACTGAACGTACAAAAATTGTATAGTGAATAAAAATATTGGCCTCGGTAAATTTATGTGTAGATCATAGACTCTGCTTAAAATGATGAGTTTATAGCTTGCTCAAAGACAGTGAGTCACGTAAAAACTTGCATTATTGCTAACATCTGTGATACTCAACACTGCGTGTCCCCGCCAACACAATGTCTTCATGCCACCACGCTCGCTTTCTATTTTATCTGTCGTCACCAAATTCCGTTGTAAATCTACGCCTCAAGATCCTGCTTGCGTCTTTCCTCTTGAATCTTCTTATAATAAGTATAAAGCCAGTAAGTATACACGTTAATTAATAAGCTTAATTGCCAAAAAACTCGCACCGGTTTTCGGTGTCGATAGGCCTGCGTTACTTTTATTTTACAGTTCACAACAGATTATCGTGCACTATTCTAAGTCGCTATGCCAACAAAAAATTCAATTAACGATTGAGACAGTAAAACATACTTGTCTTGTGTTGCATAAAATGGACGGCATAGTCTTCGAAGTAATTTCTTTGTTTCTATTATTTGATGTATCGCAACGAGGTGTAGTTTAGCTGAAATCTGAATCCGATGCGTTGTTGTCATGACAAGGAGATGATGCTGCAGCATCATTTTCGGAGCCATAGTTCTTGTTCAGCAGCTTGGTGCGAAATGTGAAATGTGCCTGCATGTCGGAAATGGCGATGGTATCCAGCCCGTGCATCGGTCCTCCTAAGATGACACTCAAACTGCGAGTGTCGAATTCCACTATTGTGCGGGGTTTTGTTTTCCACGTTTTGTTTTCCACGCGAGTCAGATTTGTGAAATTATTAATATATTAAGCTTATCCTAAGGGCAACTTCGCTGACTTTAGGTAGGTTTAAATTGTTGGGGCTAAAAAGGCTGCCAATAACCAGTGTTTACGAAGTAATCAGTTTTGTTGAAAATGTTAGTTTGATGTTTTGTTACGGTGCAGCTGCGTTCTGTTTTTAAGGCGCGTTTATTTACAGTAACGACGTAACTGAACTGAACTGAACGGAACTCACAAGGTTTAGTTTTTGACGAACTGACCAATGGGCAAGCAAAACGAGCTCACTGGTCATTGGTGGCGCGTAGGTGAGCGTAGTCACATAGGCCATCGACGCCGTTAAACAGTACCTACTGTAATGCATTACTAAACCATGTCAGTTAGTTCACTTCTGTTTAGTTACGTTGGTCTGCAGTGATTTCTATCCCCCCAAACTTGAAGTCAAAATTGGACGCAAGTTCCCCACTTTTGGGTTCATGTTCCCCCAATTTTGGGCTTAAGCCCCCCTCCCCTTCGGGCTCCGTTCCTTTCCTGCCTTCTCTCCATGGCCCTATTCGCCCTTTTTTTCTACTCCGCTTCCTTATGCTTTATCCCCCTTTCCCTCTACGTTTCCTCCTCCCATTCTTGTTTTTTCCTCTTCCCTTTTTCGAGGGGCCCCACACCCAGCTAGAGGGTCTAGCCAGCTAAGTTCTGTAAGCTCCCCCAGCAAATCCGGGCGGAGCCCGGCCGACAAATGGTTTGTGAACTGCATTTTGAGGTCAAAACAGCTATTCTGGTGATAGCAATTAATACTGTTGTGCAGGGTGCATGTACTCTGTGAAACAACTTGCCAAATTGTAGCGTGGTATGAGCATGGGCAGCACTGTAGTGCGGCGACTCAACGAATACCTCTCTGCACTGTCATACTGGCGCAAAAAGCAAAACAAAACTAAACTAGGGGAAAGTTTTGTTAAAGGTGCAGATTGAAAAGTAGAGGAAGCAAAAATAGGGGAAAAGTTTAGCTGAAGGTGCAGACTGAAAAATAAGGGATGTAAAATATAGCGGTAAGTTTTGTTAAGGGTGTAGTTTGACCATTAAAAATAGGAGAAGTAAAAAATAGGGGGAAGTATTGTTAAGGGTGTAGTTTGTTTAGTGAAAATAAAGGGGAAGTTTTGATCTGCAACCTTATTAAAACTTCCCTTATTTTTGATTTACATCCTCAAAAAAACTTTGCCCCTCTTTTTTTACTGGGCGCAAGTTGCGCCCACCAGGTATAGGGATAGAAGCCACTGTTGGTCTGTACGCGCCGTTAGAGATGCATCTGCAAGCTTGCCATTATTTTCTGTCAGACTCAGAACTCAGAATCAGCCTATACTTAGTCGATAGTGATGTGGTTATAACTGAAAGTTATTTTTTGCAGACGCAGTTTGCATGTAGCTTTATTTATTTTCCGTGTAACCGCTAGCCAAGTCTAGAAGCAAAAAGATGTTCTGTGTGTTCAAAATTTTGCACACATCTTGCCAAAAATTAGCGCAACTTCGCGTTGCTAAAGCGTACCGTACGCCATATACATGCGCGTGAAATAAAACGTTTCATAATAGTTGTTTTAGCAACGAACGGTTTAAGGCAGCTAAAACATTTTATTAAAAAAAACATTTTGTTTCACGTAAAATTATATCCCAAGTATATAGTAAATTGTCAACGAATAAAAAGTCTGCATTTTCTGAGCAACTTTATTACTAACCATCTCAATTAAACAGACCGATAAAACAGATATCAATATCGAGATCAGTAACTAAATAAATACTGACTAACGAAATGTATAAAACCCATATTTATACCTTAAAACCCCGTGTTCTCCTTTTAAAGTATTTGATATACATTTCTGTTAGTATTATTACTGAGTCTAGACAAACATATCAAACTGGAAAAAAATTAGCAAACATATTTCCCGGGGCAAATGGCAAACCGGCATACCACACGAAATAAGCAACAATAGTAGGCCTAATAAATGCATTCTTACGTTTGGAAACTATGAACAAACGAGCAATTAAACAAGTTAGTAGTTAGTACACATCAGCATGTATACAGCACATGAGATCAAAATATACATGCAACATTGTTAAAAAATAAAGAAATGATGAAGAAAAAACTTTGTACATTTCGACTAGAGATCACTCGTGAACAAACGGCAGCTGGCGTGAACAAATCTGTCTACAAACTAATACTGTACACGTTGGCGACTAGACTAACTCATCCCGTACGGCGAGCCAATGTTAAGTCATGACTAATATGTACACTGAACAACTGTTTCAAAGCACTATTAACACAAAAAGTCTATTTTACAAAATGTGGCATAAAAACAGTCCCCAAAGAACAAATACATTCGATAGGCCCCTATTTGAACAAAATTAATTTCTTACATTTTTCAGCACAATATTTGGAAAATACTCAAAATAATATAAACAAAAGTCTTTGCATTTTTGCACAATTTGTAAAAACATTTTTAAAATGCAAACTGACTACAATGATTGTAACCCTAACGCAAGTGGGTTGTTTTTATGCCGCACCCTGTATATAAAAATAGTACAACATATATGAAGACATTTGTTTTCAAAATAAAAACTATATTAACAAGCAAACAAGTATTAAATGTCTACTGTTAAATATTATTTATATCAGAAACAATAAAACACGTAATTCTGGAAATCTGAACACAATAGCTTTGACGTGACGTCACTTCGGCGAATGCTTCCCGATGTGCACTCGAAAAAGAACTAATAAAAATATGGAATGTGGCACAAAATGTAGAAAATACAACACTGCAACAGAACGAAATTACAAAAAAAAACAATACGAAGACAATCTTTAAACTCAGCAATAAGCATTTCTGCTAATCGAAAGCCGATAAACTTATTTAGGAGCTGGCTTACTTTACCGTGGACAAAACAGTGAGATAAAAAGCAAACAATTTACGTTGAGCGGCAAGTTCTGAAGTAATTTGAACACAAATACAGCAGGAAGGCGGTCAGTGAACAGGTCGACACTAAGCGAATTGGTAAGGGAATAAATTACAGGCCTATGGCAGTTTCAGTTTTTCTGACGCGTGCCAGCCGACACTTGTTCCGTGCTTGCGGCGAGACGACAGACAGACAGTTGGTACATTTCGCCGATTAGTCCGAGCACCAGCAGCAGCAGCAGCAGCAGCAACAGCAGCAATTACGTCGTTGATGACGCAGTGTTGCAGGTGGCTGCCAGCTGCCGGCGACAAGTGATGGGAGGCGGCTGTGCGCGGAACGTAGACTTGCGATCCGCACAAACAACGAATTGTCCAGCAGCTTAAAGCTATGAATCATTTTACCCGTAACGGCGGATTCTTCGGCGGACTAAACTTTTTAGAATCCGCCCAACTCTGTTACTGACGCTGATCAGTCACTATTTGCTAGCTAGAGTAAGAAAAGCAAGAAAGCAAGTAAATGAGAAAACGCATAGCAAAACTCTCAGCGCAAAGCGTGGAATGCATCGAGCGTAGAATGCAACTTTCAAGGAAAGGAATGTTATACTATAAAAACAAACGACCACGAATAACAGTGTGACACTGAGATGTTAAACTGAGAAACATAGTTTGTAAAAATGAGATCGATTGCGCGATCGCCGAAAAATACTTGTCGGTAACAACGCAAACGGCAAACAGAAAAAAATAGCGGGATGATGACAATAATCCCGAAAACCTAATCGAAAAGTAACACATTTGCAGCTTTTATCAATAACGGCCTCAATTTTTGAAAATGGGCTTGGACCTACATGCATCTTGTAAAAAAAGCTTGTGGCTCGATAACACTTGATGAAAACGGGAAAATGGAAAGAAAAAAGGGAAAGGAAACTAAGGAAAAAAAAACAAAAAAAATGTATGTAAAGCCTTAAATTTTTAGACACAGTGCTCCCTTCAGAACACTCTTGCACGGCCTCCAAGACTGGACATATTTGTTTGGAGTTGGACTAACAGCTCGCATGAAAAAAACCGGAAGTAGTGTTGCGATGACGTCATCGTCGAACAACGCTCCCTGGTGGGTCCATCAGAGCCCCCCAAACAGCATAACAAAAACACCCACACAAAAGCTGAAACGTCATTTCTACATCGTCAAAACGGCCACCTGGAGACCGTCAAGCGAGTGATTTTTGCTCACGTGACCAGTGAGGGTGGACGGATTCGCAAACGAGTCGGGACAGAATTTACACAGGTATGAGGAGGCTGACGGATCGGCGGCAGGGGCGAGAACGGGGACGGGGTCGGGCTGTTCCAGCACGCTGACATCGTCCCTTTGCTGGATCAGTCGCTGGATGCTGTGATGGCTGCCCTGCAAAACATGGCCACCCGTTCGATCCTGCAGGTCGCCGGTAAAGCTATCCGGACTGTACGAAGAAATTTCGCAGGATTTCAGAGGTGGATCGAGAACTTCGAGGCCGGGCAGCAACGATTGGGTCGGATGAACTGTGGCTACGTGCTTGCGGAGGTACGAGCGACGACGGAACGCCTTTCCGCACGACAGACACTCGAACGGACGCGGATCCGCCATTCCGGATTCCTCGTGGCGGTTGATGGCGCGGACTTCGTCCTTGACGGAGTCCGAAGTGACCTTGAGGCCGGGGCCGGTGTCCACGCTGGAAAGGTCGATGGCGGCCGAGTTGTCGTCACTAAGTGAGAGCGGTGACATAGAGCCGCGTGCCGTGGAGGAGTCAACGTCGTCGTTGTCCACGTTGTTGTTGTTGTTGTAGTTGTTGACGACGGACTTCTTCGTCGTCGTCGCTTTCTTCCTGGCTGTCGTCGTGGCGTTGATGTTGGCGCCTGGTTTGTGCCAGCGCCGGTGCGACGCCAGGTTGGCCGGACAGCTGAACACCTGAACATCACAGTGAACACACAGTGAACGGTAGCAGCAAAACAATGCAAGGTAACGAACGCAAGAAAGTACGCAACGAACAAAAGAACGCAGCTGTTTAAATGGCCAAAACACAAGGATACGGTAGAAACGGTCGTTGCGTTTGTTGCGTTACGTGCGTTACGTGCGTTGTGTTAGATTGAAACCACGGTTATGTAACTACGAATACGAGTTAGTCAAACACCAGCTCAGAACAGCACACATATTCAGAACAATGCGTTACGACATAATTATATAGCAATGTTTTGCTTTATGTAGTGAAAATCCAATGCAGTTGATAAATAAATGCTTTTACATGGCATGTATCTACTGATAGCGTGAGTACTTAGAACTATAGTTATATAGAGCCTACAGAAGGTCTGGCTGAAGAAAGTAGACCTAATTGGACGAAATAATGGTCGGGATTCTGCACCAATTTGAATAAGTTTATACTTACTAGCAGAATGTTCAAGCAGGACACTTAATAACGTCTAGTTTAACAAATCCCACAGAAACCCTACTTCTATAAATAGGTTTTAGAAATGAATCCAGTCAAACCTTGTCGCAGTCGGGACAGCGATACTCGACGTGTACGATGCGAGAGCAGCGATGCTGCGCCAGACGGAAGGCGTCGTCGTATCTCTGGCTGCACAGTCGGCAGATGTAGTCTCCGATCCGGTTGTCAATCTTCTCGAGCTCTGCGCGTGCCTCGGGCGTCACCTCGACACAGTTGACGCTCGAGTCAATGTCTCCGGACATCACCCTGACAGCTGTGTCGCTGCAGTTCTCTGCCGACTCACCAGGTGGCGCCTCGCGCAGTATCACCGTCCCTACATACCACACAATCACAGTCAGTCTATAAAGTTTGTCTACTGCCTGCAGCAGGCATAATTTACAAATCTTACTAGAAATTTTCGTAACATCTTCCTATAGGTTCTTCCGAGTTTCAATCAGTCATGATTTCCGAAGTATTTCCTAGGAATTGATTTTTACACGTTTTTCTAAGTCATTCCCGGAGCTGCCATAGGTTTTGTTACGTAAACCATTCCTAGGTTTTTCTTAGAATTTTTTTGTAAATCGCACTTTATTCCTAAGACACTTCTATGTCAGACTTTTTGCAAAGTTTTTCCCAGTGGCGGATCTAAGCTTTAGCCAAAGGGGAGGCGGAATGTTCCTCTCTCTCCTCCCCCTTCCATTCTTCTCTTCCTTTCCCTTTTCCTTCCTTAATTCCCTGCACCCTTTTCATTTTTCTGTCCCCTTTCCTTTAAAAGTAGGGCCCCTTGAATCCAGCTAAGGGGTTTGGAAGCGCTGTGAGCTCGCCCAGCGGGGTCTAGATCGGAGCCCCAGCCGAAATTGAATTTGGTGCATTTTACCCTTAAAATATAACATCTGGTGGCAACAATTCTAAGCGTTCTTCTGATACACGAACTTATTAACTAGCAGTTCGGCAGAGCATAATTCATAAGGGCTCAAGAAAGGAAGGGGCGGCCGCACGTTCGCTCACCTTCCCCTTAGATCCGCCACTGGTTTCTCCTACGAACGGCCTACGGAGTTTTGTAAATTTGTTTTTGTATTTTATGTATGCTGTCATTTGACAAAATAAAGCTAAATATGTATAAAATGCAAATGCTAAATTCTAAGGATCACAGGTCACAACAAAAAATTTTTAAAGCTATTCTTAAACGTTAACTATATAGGCTATGCACCTGAGACGGGCGACAGTTTGTCGGTGTCGCTGAAGTCGAGTCGGTAGGCGGCGCCACGAGGACGCTTGTTCGTGTTCTTCTTGTCACGTGACTTGCGCTTGCGCGAAACCGCGTCTGATGGTAGCGGAACGTTGCTGGGCGCGAACACGTCGACCACTGTTTGACCTAAACCACATCAAAACTGTCCTGTAAAAAGTTGTCTATAGCTTAGAGCGAAAGTCGTCAAGAGCTACGGAGCGTCACCTACCATATGGAATCACGCAGCTGAACGAGCCTCTGATTCGGTCGCTACATATGACGCTATACAAATGTGTTTTGATAGATTGACTGCAGTTGATTGACTGACGCCGGCCAAGCAGAAAAGTACTTGATTTACATACTCCGAAAGGATGAAAGGCTGAGTTGATCTTAGTGTCAGTTATGTACCGAGGCGGTTTATCTGTCCGCATAATACAGTCGAGCAACCGTAATAAGGTAATAACCACTTGATAGCGACCCGACCAAGAGTCAAACCCACTACCTCTCGACCGTAGGGGGCCTAAGTTCAACGTCCTATTTCGACTGATAGCATAATATTCGTTTTGTTACTCGTATATCAAGAAAACAAGCCGGTGCCAATTGACGATAAGGTAATTTAGGTTTCCTTGTTAACTTTTTAGAACTTGTTAGCTTTACAGAACAGACAGACAGAGAAACAGACGGACAGGCATGGCACGCGCAATGTGGCGAACATAAAACAGCAACTTATTAAAATACAGTCAGATCGTGTATTATATTCCGTAGCTCACCCGCAGTGTCGTCGGCAGTGTTAGCGGTTTTTGGTTCAACATCCAGTTGACGTGCCGTTCTGCTACTTAGATTCAGCGCCACGGCTCCATTGCCCAGTGCCGCTACGGGCATCATGTACGGCGCCAGCGGCAACGAACACACTGGAAACAGTCCCGCACCGCTCGAACCACTTCCCGTCGTCCCCAGCAGCGAACTACTTCCGGTTTGCAAGAGAGAAGTGTTTCCGGTCTTGGCTGCTGCGGTGGCTGCGGCTAGAATGGTCTCGGCGGCGTGGCGGCGCAACATGAGCTGCTGGTAGAAACTGGTTGCCGCCGTGCGCAGCACCGACGATGACGTCATCAAAGATGGCGGTTGAGGAGTGGTGACGTCACGCCGCGGCGTGTCGTCCGTCAGCGGAAGTGTCGACTCCGCGTAGCATGTCGACTCGGCGGCGATGTAGCTCAGCGGTGGCGGGCTGGCGGCACAGTAGCCGGAGTCGGGCGACTCGTGCGACGAAACCGGAAGTAGTGGCGATGTGATGACGTCATCGTCTAACAGTGTCGCCACCTGGTGGGTGTCGGAGCAATGACGCTTTACCAGGAAACCACGTGGCATGCTGATCAACGCACGATCACTGTCTATCTGTTACATATATACACGTGATTCACACGTGAATATAGTTGAATATAATGTAACATAGGACACGCGTGAAAGATTCAACAAAGATCACGTAGATAATTATGTCATGTCTTGAGAAAAATAAACAAAAAATAGGTATGTAGAATACTTTGAAAACATTTGAGTACACCTAATGCTCAGCTGGTGTTGGGTCGAGGTCTCCGGGTCTCAGATAGTCTGGCAAAATGAGTTGTGTTTATTTTTATTTTCGAACCAACCGAATTAAGTTATTGCTGTACAGAGCAAAAAATATTAACGTCTTGAGTAGCCTGGATTTTAGCACATGTTTATTAATTGATTAAATATACAAAATACATTAAGTACTTAAAAGTGATAGTGCATTATAAATCTGACGTTTACACGTCATTGGTGTTTGTGAAAAACTCTTAGCAAGACCACACGACTTACGCATAGCCTTACTAACTGCCTATATATAACGTCGCCGGGGATTTTTCTATGGAAACAAAACTCACGTGAAATAGATAACAGTCAATTCGTTGAGAAAACACGCGAAAAGCTCAAATATTTCGGAAAGACTACTTCTCTTACTGTTATATTTGTTTTTATTCTAGGTAAGACACCGCGGTTTATAAACGCCCTAGTGTTTCAGAGCTATACAAAATGATATAATAACGCTTACTTCACTGCAGGCAAAACGATGTCGTCATCAACATCAGTGCACGTTGTTTGCTGACGTCACTTCTTTCTGATGTCGAAACGCTACATCATGAATCGTGACAATGCGATTGTGGCGTTATTCTGCGCTCGTCTTTATACCGGTACCGGGTATAGCGACACGTGACGAGTTCCTGGCAGGGCGAGCGCGCACCTGTCGCTAAGCTCCGCCCATCGCGTGCCAGCACACGCCAAGTGGGCGGGCCCACGGGCCTAGAAATGACTGACTGACTGGCTCGCTGCAACTGATGCAGAGGACGGATAGAGACAGTGGGCTTTGTTCGCACGCCATCGCCATCTGCCCGCCGGCCGGCGCATGGAACAATGTACCGTTAGATCGCTTGGTAGTCGGTGCTCTACCGGTGTGGCGAGCAAGTCCTTTTCTTTCACCATAACAACGCGCTTTATTCTTGCTCACTCACTCGGCCGCCGCGTTCAAAATTCGCATTCTCTCGGACACGCGCCGGTGGCCAATGTGCGTGACACCGCACAACGCGCAGCATCACTGATTATGGCGCCAATTTTCCACACTCAAGTTATACTCGATCACTGCTTCTGTTTGCCTATATACAATCGCTGCAAAGAAAGCACCATTAAAGCAACGAAACGTTAACTCACGCGTAATCCATCAAACTACTTTATACATTTTTACCGGCCGTAGCAAAAAAACTGAAATAAAATATTTTAGTATGAGCTTGTGGAAATTGTTAGCAAATGCATTGCTTTTCCCGAGAAAAAAAACTGCACCTAATTCCTTTATTAAATCGCAAAATTTTATGCGAAAGTTGCGATCGTGATAATGAGGTTTGTGAGTGCATGTATCTGTGAAGTCAACTGCTGCTGCTGGTGGTGGTATTACAACGCTATCGTGTAATATTACTGAACAAGTAATTTGAGCTAATGCTCATGAGACGCGCGAAAGCCTGTAGCAGTTCCGGTTCAGTAGTTTAGCTGAAAATTGAAGTGTTCACGCTAAGTTAATATACAAATACCAAATTCTCCATCTGGATCGCATAACGATAGGTCCGTGGCGCCACCTTGTGAATGATATAGACTTTCGGAGCCCGAAATCGCCAAAAAATCCATAAAATCCTCTATTTCAAGGTCATTTAAGGTCATTAAATTCGGCGCCAATCGAGAGCCAGTGTACGACTTCCTATAAGTGATTAATAGTAACCTCGCACCGTTACTGAGATACAGCGACTTATTAACCCAAAATCGCAAATTTTGCCCACCCCCTCTTATTTAGCACCGTCGTTCAGGGTGACCCCTTCAAATTTATAGAAAAGCTTTACGGTTCCTGAAACTAGAGTCTTCCAGGCAGCCGACGGTGAAAATTTGGTAATCCTAGCTTGCACCATTTTTGACTGATCCACCCGTGTGACGGACGGACAGACGGACAGACGGACAGACGGACAGACGGACAAACAGACAGAATTGCGATAGCTAAGACGCGCTGAAAGCAGTAGCTGCATTCGCGCGTAAAAATCATTGTTATTTGTTATGATAATTTTTTATTCTTTATAATGCATTAGTAGAAAAGCAAACAGAAAACAAATAAGCTAATTGCAACTTACATTAATAGCCACGGAAAATTAATAATGATCAGAACAGGTTAAAATGTCGTTCCTCGCTTTTCAATCATAACGTTATGGTAGATCAGAATCAACGTCACGTGGTCTTAAAAAATGTTTAGCACTCCAGTATCAGTGTAACACATAGTGCCGAAAAACCTGTTTTTGGAAAACAAGTTTTAGTTCTTCAGGTATTCAAGTTTTTTAGGTTTTAAAAATTTTTAGTGTACAAATACCTTAAGACTGGTCTCAACTTTTAAAACCAAAAAGAACAAAATAGTCTATTTTTTCGAACCAATTCTTTAGCCTTGGTATAACATTGTGATTTAATTAATAGGAGCTTAACTAAGAAAAATCTGTTGTTAGCGTTATTATCATCATTGTACGTTTTTAAGATATTTTTAATTGTGTGTTATCTATTTTATTGTTTACTATCTACCAGTTGTGGTAAAAAAATTTCTTATAGCTATTGATGTTGTTGATGATGATGCTGTGGCTTGTGCTAAATTTCAGTCAAGCTTCCTATGCTGCTGTTCCGTCATCACAGAGTATGTAGCTTCAGCAACAGGCAAGCATGCGGACGGCGCATCACGTAAAATCCGCCTCCGCCGATTATCTCTGCACATTACACGCAGCTCCATCAGTAGCCTAAGCGGCTTTCAACAGTGCATGCGCTTAAACGGGTTCTTTTATCTCGTTCACAAGAGCCGTGGCGTTCACGTCGAGTCAGGTGAAGCGGACCGACAGATACGGTGTTGCAGAGCTGATGTGCCGTTCCTCACGCTATTAAACATTAATTATACATAGGAAAAGCTGCATTAACATTAGTCGCTTCGCTCCGTGAAAACACCAAACAATGATAATAATGATAAGATGACAGTTGTAATAGCAGCAACAGCAGCAGCAACAGCGATTGCGGACTACCACAACGCAACGCAAGTGCTTTGCAGTCATTTAATTTAGTGGGCAACAGGCCTAAACTTCACTTTCACAAAATCGAACGTCAGCTAAAGCATACAGGTTAGTTGTCTGAAACATTTTTTACATTTATTTACATTTGTTGTTGTTTTTTTAACATAAAACAAAATTTCAGTTTTTAACCATTAATTGTTATATTGAAATCGTTTAAGCCATTGCAGTGTGCAGGCATACACACACAGAGGCTATACTATTCTGATTACAGTGACAGGCAATAATTGCGAAACTGATCTGAAAATGTCAACCAACTGTTGCTAATCACGGTAACTTAATTAAAGTTCCACTAACGTTCTCTATTTTAAACGACAAAGTTATGCAGGGAAACGCCTATGCTCGTATCTGGTCACTGCACCGAGAAGTGTAGTAGGCCGATGGCAGAGCATCCTATAGAGGCGGCTGAGCGGACAGGGCGCATGCGGGCTGTGGGGGCTGTAGGTCATTGAAAACATAACAATGCACTGAGAGATGGCAGGGCTTGCGATGGACGCCAGCTGCGATATAATGGCATTAACAAAGACGATTGTTGCTAAACGAAACGACGTTGAATGGCGGCTATACTGTTGTATTGCACGTGCCACTAACGGACCGGAGTGCTTATAGTTTCAGCTATTGAGCAGTCAAACCCAGAGGCTGTATACTAAATTAAGTAGATCACTGTAGCCAAGATTTGTTGTGTATTTTTTCGATTTTGTCTCATTCAGTTTGTTGACTTTGTATGCAAATGTGTCAGCTTAGACTATTGCATTGCTATGCTATACATAGGCTAGCCGTACTATCTATAGTCTTAGAATTTATTTAGCACTTTTTAATTTTTTTTTATTTCGTTTGTTTGATGTAATTTTCGCTAAACAAAAATGGTATTTTTTACTTTTTTTACGGGAAAAAATGGCAAAGAATCGCGGATGACGACCTTGAATCCACCAGTCTCCGGATCAAACCGATTACTTCATCCTTGAACTATGCCTAACATTCCACAAGACTACACCGAAATCCGTTCCTAATTTGCTCAGATGCACTACAAAGTGTCGGTTAACGGGATGATGGTGTCTATATAGTAATGATAGTAGGCTGAGTAAAAAGTCTGTCGCTGTCAGCGCGGCGTCGCCACATCACACGAAGTTACTCGGCTTTGTTAAGTGTCGTCACAATAGACAGGTGTCCCGACCGACAGACAGACCGCGGACAGACAGACAGGCATACATACACGCACACGCAGACAGATCTGTGCTTCTCCGTACGTCTGTCTGTGCGCCTCTGTCCGTGCCATTGTTGTCAGCGCACGCGTCGCCGTGCTCAGCTGTCGGACCGTTAGCAAATACGAGTAGACGACCGCAAGCAGTGGCCGACCCAGGGCAGAGTGAAAACTAACAAAATAGTCACAGCCTTTCATTTTCGTTTGCTACGAGATATAAACGGATAAACAATGGAAAGTATAGTCGATTTGGCAACATGAAAGTTGCAATAAAATTGCCAATAGAAATTCTATTCAGATACGTTTTATAGTATAAACTGTGTTTTTTCACGGTTGCCTCAAAAGTAGGCTATTGATTATTAGAATCAGTCGATTTGAAATGTAGAGCGAAGCAGAAGGAACACATAGTTTTTACTAAGTATTCAAATATTAAGACGTAGATTTGCGGCGCCTATTGTGATAATTGCAGGGCTGCCGTGGGTATGGAAATTCCCTTGGGTATGGGTATGAGATGGGTATGGGAACTGTGATGAATTCCCATGGGTTCTGTGGGAATTCTGTGGAAATTTTTTGAATAAATGTGGAATTGAGCGCAAACGCATAATAGTCTTCCGAGAGCCCCGAGCCGCTGGCCGGTACATCTCCGTCGCTGCAGCATGGTGACGCAATCAGAGTTACGTCCAGCCAGCAGCCGTAGCCGGCCACTTCAGTCGTTACTTTTACGAATTAAACACTGTTAGTACAGCAACTATGGTGACAACTACCAGTGTTTTTGTAACTTCTCTGGCTAGGCTGACGCTGACTAACTTTCTATTAATAATAAATTTATCTGTATTTTTACGAAGTGTTTCAGAAAATGCAAATCAAAGAGAAAATGCTTTGCCCCCCACCCAACAGAGCTACAACTCATCTATTTCTGTACATCACAACATGTGCCGAGTTGTGTCAGAAATAACAATTAAAAGATTAAACATCTGAGTTGTGTCGGTGTCAGGGGGACTAATTCAATAAACAGCACTAGGCTTATAGCCTGGAGCCCACCACGTTTATCAGGGATGTGGTCTCGGTCGAGACGTCTCGGTCTCGATGGATCTCGGGTCTCGTCTCGGTCTTGGCTCAGAAGGTTTCGTGCACATCCTTGACGTTTATTATAAATAAAGCTTATGCTTATTTTCTACAAATGACAAAAACCACTGCACAGAGTATACAATGTCATGAGAAACAGCAAAAACATGCATTTAACGAAAATACGCGAGGTGTGGAATATAAGTAGGCCTATGGACAATTTTGGGGTTTATTGGCTAGGGGGAGTCTATGGAAATTTTGTGGGAATTCTGTGGGAATTCCCACAGGTTTTTTCTGTGGGTATGGGATGGGTATGGAAATTGAAATCTAATTCCCACGGCAGTTCTGGATAATTGTAACTAAAATAAAACAAATCGCAAGCGTTTTTATTTCAGGTTTTGTTTTGTCTGCCATGTTTCAAGATTAACTAACAAATTAATCTTCAGTTAAATTCATTTAGGTCTATACTTTTATATTTGCTACAGCAATCGATTCGGAACATCGGTCGCAAGCATATATTTTCAGTGTATGAAGACTATTATAGCGATGCAGGCGCCGCCACGGTGTGGCGCTGTGAATAGGCCTACAGTACAGACAGGCGCCTGCACCTGGCGCTTCAGTGCTGACACGCGTCAAATTCAACCCGGCGACGCCAAATAACGGCAGACGACCGCCTGTTCTCCTCCGCCACGCGTACAGGT
>Ga0056128_1002687_pt1 | contig 21243 bp, 9 predicted proteins | sample WorMetLIZISLAND2_FD_71113 | JGI IMG/M metagenome (GOLD analysis project Ga0056128, IMG submission 71113) | Marine gutless worms symbiont microbial communities from Max Planck institute for Marine Microbiology, Germany - Olavius geniculatus... ... | reverse complement strand
GACCTCAAGAGCGCTCGCAGCCAAATAAATGAGTTTTAAGTTTTTTCGCAAATGTATCTCTGGACAGTGATGAAGTCCGCAGGTCGACGGGGAGGCTGTTCCAAGTGACCGGGCCAGCCACGGCGAAGTCCCTCCGACCGATCGTGGTCCTTGTGCGCGGCACGAGCGTGTGCAGTTCAAGCTGGCGACGATCGTCTACCGCTCACTGAACGGCACAGCTCCATCATACTTGGCTGCAGACCTGCGACGTTTGTCCGACATGCTGTCAAGACGACGTCTGCGGTCCTCACTGACACACCAGCTAGATTTCCCCCAGTCGCAGTGCGTAACTGTTGGTGACCGAGCCTTCGCTGTCGCTGGTGCTCGGCTATGGAACAGTTTACCACCGGACATTGTCGCGTCCAACACACTGTCACAGTTCCGTCGTCAACTAAAAACATTTCTGTTCAAACTGTCTTACCCTTCTGTGCTTTTGTCGTGACTAACGCTTTTATCTGTAGTCCTAGCAGTTTTTTTTACTTAGGCAGTTTTTTTACTCAGCCGACTGTACTTAAGTAACGGTCGAGCTATTGGCATGAGTTGTCGTCCGTTCGTTTGTCTGTTCGTCTGTCCGTCACGGATGTATTGTGGTTTAACGGTGCAAGATAGGGCATACGTTGCTATTGATCACTAATAAGAAGTCGCATACTGGCTTTTAAATGACGTATAATTCATTGACCTTGGATGACCTTTAAGGGTAATAACGCACTATGGTAAGTCAATCATGCAGTATAATGGGTAAACGGTAAGTCGTAGAGGGTCGGCGATGGTACCAGTAAATAGGGCGGTGCCGACTTCCTATGGGCTCTCAATAGTAACCATGTGTTCATCTGCAGGAATTTGGCCGCAATTTTGAATGGAATGTTTAAAGCTATCGAATTTTTCGATGAATAAAGTTGATTATAAGTGGCCGTATATCGCAAACGGCGAGAGATACAGCCTAGGTTACTACAAATCACGAGTAGGAAGTAACATATGCTTTGACAGATAAAATAAAAATTACTAACCTTGGATGACCTTGAAGGCCGTTACGCGCTATTGCGGCTAAACGGTGCGAAATAGGGCCTAAGTTGTTATTGATCACTAACAGGAAGTCGCATATTGGCTTTCAAATAACATGAAAATCATTCACCTTGAACGACCTTAAAGGTTAGTACTGCAACAGAAACTGTATAAGATGTTGCGTGTCTTCTCAAGCAAGACGTTTTTATTGTGAAAAATATTTGCAAAACCTGCGTTTGATATTTTCCTTTTCATTTATAGGGTGTTTACACGATCCAGCAAACGTCCAGCAAACTTCCAACAAATGTATTCAAATACACGTGCTAACTGCTGGACGTTTGCTAAACGTTTGCTGGAAGTTTGCTGGGCGTTTGGTGGACGTTTGCTGGAAGTTTGCTAAAAGTTTGCTAGACGTTTGCTGGATCGTGTAAAAACCCTATTACTCTCTAGCTGTTTATATCACCTGGCAAGATGACCACGTGCATGAAACAGTAGGCTAGCTATTTATTTTATATCGCTTGGCGAAATGACCACGTGCGATGTCTGTTATACTAGCGTTCATTGTACCGTTCATTGACAGCGTTCCGTTAACATAGCGTGCATGGAACTGTGTCACCTCTGATAAATCGCTTTCTCTCCTTGACTGGAAATAGGGGGCTGGGCTTCAGACGTAGGCGGTACTGTCGGCTTTTTCTAGCAACAGCTAGCTTTTTGTTTACATTAGTTACTGACACGGAGCTATAAATACATTTATTTATACTTCCATGAGTTACTGACAGCATTGTGACAGCCGCCGTTGTCGTGTGCGCAAACGTCATCCGGCACGCAGAACGAACCGTTGCCGTAGTAGCCTCCAGAGCAACGACAAACGTACTACACAACGACACAGCACACAGCCAATGTCACTTACACAACTGCAAAAATCATTAAAAATGATACTCCTCACCATCACATAGATGAAGTGTCAAAATACACGATGGCAGCACATTCACGATGTTTGACCACATTATATAGCAAACATAAGCTTCGATAATGGCACAAAGTGCGTAAAAGCGACAATAACGAAACAATCGCACATGGGTGAAGTTTTATCTTATTCTTACTCATCCCCAAAAACTTTCCGATTCATTTTTGTGGATTGTTTCTACTACTGGCAGGCAATATAAAAATCTCAACTAGAAAACTATGTCAACTCAGTACCGACATATATTAGCTATTAGACAGCACTTATGTCACTTTGAACGTAAAATGAAACTGCACCTTTACATTGTCTAGCTAACCGCTGCGCCTGATGTGCCTGGGCTGGCTTCACTCGTAAAGACTAAAGCCATAATGCGTCATCTTAGGAAGTACATGTATTTGGTGTCATTGTCCGGTGACTTTGATCCTTGACAATGTAAGCTGAAAATTGGCACACCAGTTACTCATGCTCTGACAAACGTTAGCACCAATTTTGGCTTTGTTACGCATTTTCGTTATCGAGTTAGTTGTCCGTTCGGGACAGACGGACAAACAGACGGACCCGCAAGACCCGCAATGCGGCCTACTAAGACGGCCGCGCATAATAACCTGTCCTGAGGCATGTGACTGGCAGACGGCGTTCTGATGACAGTGGCTGTTGTTAAGGCAGGGTGTTGAAGGGTAACAGTAGATTCCATCGCCGACCCATCCCACAATGCACGTGCACTTGTTGAGTCCTGGACCCGTCTTCACACAGTCTGCCTACAACAAATAACAGCTAAAAACGCTCGCACGTGTGCAACAAACAGTAAGAAAAACAGAAAGTAACCATCGAACAACATTTTTATTGTATTGTTGGATACAAATTATTAACCTCGAAACTGACTACGAAAAAAATCAAACTTATCTTAGGCCCATGTGTGATATCACAATATCATATTGGTGTATAATGTCACTTCATTATTGCATCTGAGATTTGTTTTGACTCGTATATTACAGTTAACTGCTGTCAAAATCTTTGACAGTAATTCAATAATTGCTAACAAAAAGTCTTAAAATTTCTAAGACTGTTTGTCAAATCCATAACTATAAGATTTTTCTCAAGACAAAGATTAAAGCCAAAACTATTTTTTGCTATCGATAGGCGCCTTGAGAGCAAGAGCTTGGTCTCGAGGACTACATTTCTGCAACATTATACGCAATATGCGTAATTAAAAACACAGGCCTACACATCATGAAATTAACGAGAAATTCATAACAGCTGCTGTGTTATACCTGACGGTGGCAGCCGCCACGACCGGGTTCTGTGCATGGGTTGATTTCGACACAGTTTGTGCCTGAACCACGGTAGCCTTGTCGACAGCGACAGAACGCTCTAGCAACAGAAATCATATGCGACGAATCCGTTTTACTGCATCTGTGACTAGTCTTGGCTACGAATATTAATTTTTCTTAGTACAGTCAAAATTTATAAAATCACACTTCTCGACATGTATTGAATAACAACAAAAAACCTACTTAGCCTATATTTTACTAAAGTACGATAGTCGTTCCATAAATAAGTGTACAAAATGGCGCCATTCGATTAATTCTTAAAATAGGAAAAATACGAAATAAACTTTTGTAAGAAATTTTATTCTGAGTACCAGCTGTAAGGTTTACCGCGATAACGTCACTGTGACGTCATTTATAAACATTTTTCGTCTGCCGTGCTAGGTGGGCAAAAATGCGCATCATATACTGAGGTGCAATCAGTCGTTCGTCAATGGCTTGGACAACAGACAGCATCGTTCTTTGCATCGGGCATTCAGAAGCTTGTTGACAGACGAGACAAATGTTTGAACTAACTCGGGCGACATGTAGAAATATGAAACATTAGGCCTAATGTTTAGCATTTAACGAGGTGACATTAATTTGTTAAGTTTATTCGTTTTTCTCTTTCTTATGCTGTTTGTCATAATTGTGCGAGTTACGATGGATTACTGGTGGAAAAAATAATACACAAATACGCGGTGTTCTATGAACAGATAACGTCGCAATAATGACGTCATCATCAAAACAATTTCCACGTATGTTTAGAATTAAACTTCCTACAAAACGTATATTTCTGATTTTTCCTATTTTAAAAAATAATAGAATGGTGCCATTTTGTAAACTTATTTATGGAACGACATTCGTATTATAACATCAAAATGTTTACAACTTTATAATACGCCCGGGCCTTTCGTTACTGTAAGAGTAAAAAATCCCACCCAAAAAACCAATGTACGTAGTACCAAGAGCCTTAAGCCCCATAAATGATCACTTGTCAACTCAAGGGTTTACTGAAGAATCAATATATGTATTGTAACCTCCGTGGTAGATATCGTGACAACAGTGTTTGTCCTTGGCCGATTACCGCAGAACCACTTCTAATCACTGAAGGGTGCAATGAGGCTAAGTCTTGCAGCTGACTGCAAACAATATGAAACAAAATTAAACGAATATACGCAGTGTTTGCTTGTCAGACACACACATCAAAATACGAACTCATCAGCTATACGTGTGGTCTCTAACTGTATACTACAACGACCGAACAAAAATTCAAATCAGCACGTATGCCTAAAAACGTAGGGCTTACGCTTGCTTCAATTCATAATTATATCGTAACATAGTTACGTACATTCAATCGCCGAACAAGGTCAACATTTAGTTAAAAGACTCGAACTTTTTTCTCCACTGGCAGCAATATCCGAACAAAATCAACAGTAATCAAAAATTATACGACAAAAGCCTAAAACCCGCATTTTGCCTATTTTCGTAGGTCTTGTCGCGCTTATATATTTTGTTAAAAAAACAAAAATTCAACTCCATGTAGCTTTTGATACTGTTGCTAGACCTAGGACGAGTTTTGCTACATCAAACACGCCGTTTTCTGCTCGTTTCGTTTGCCTGAATAACAAACCGCTCGGCTGCATGAATGACAACTCTGACGACGTACGTAAAGATATCGCCGATATCACCGGAAGGACTTTGTGTAATGCAGTCTGCGAATGCGTGGCATCTAAGACGTCGTCTTCGACCACATGTCTGTACGCGAATGTCACAACGCACGCCCGTGTACCCGGTCGTGCATGAGTACGGCTTACAGACGCCCGATGAGCCCGACAGTCGATTGTCGCATTCTCCGTGTAGACAACTGCATGCTGCAGCGCACACAGATCATCATCATCATCATCATCAGCAGCAGCATTTACTCATTAAAACGCAGGTACACAAAAACTCATGACTACAAACCAAACTCAAAAGATACGATAGCTAAAACTATAAAGGCAAACCTGGCTGTACCCCATCAGCAGCCTAGGCGGGGTGCTCATCTCCCATACATTGGCCGTTGAGCCCGTAGGTGGATAGACCACTTGAGTCCGTGACGCATGGCCAGTGCGACGCCAGACATACGGTTACCTTCCCAGCCTCGGGGCATCACCGCCCTTTGACCGGTACCAAATGATACTGCTTGGTGACAGAGGTACGTGTGTGAACAACTTGCCTAAGGTCGTTACCCGGCAGTGTCCCGGTGCGGAGTCAAACCTGCGCCCCTGAGTGACCTCAGGATTACAAGTCCGGCACGTTACCGTTAGACTACCAAGCCACACCTTTAACTATACATCACTTGAAAATAACTGCAGCCTATTTCATGCAAGTTAAATCATACAAAACAAAGTAAAATTATATCATAATTCAAATATTCGGGAAATTAACACTATCACGCAGACAAATAAATGAATGGACTTTATTTGTCAACAGAATGAGTACAAAGCACAACGCAGATAGCAAATACATGTTAACTGCGGATCGGCTATTTCTTGACAATAACTTACGGAGTAGTATAGGCTTACCTGCGAGCCTAATTAAAGTTTGCACTAATTACTCTACGACAAACAGCATATGGACCTATAGTGCTACTGAATGCTGATGTGAAAATACTCTTTAACCCGCACAGTATGCACACTCGCTTTTTCTGACGTACAAGACAAACGACTACTTTTAAAGAGATCAGGTAAGCCTAGGGCCCATATTGGTTTGCTAGCTAGTATTACTACTAACAAACAAACATCATGCACAACAATTTCCTGTGTAGTCTGCCTGTTTATACTTAGGCTAATGTCACTGTTTTAAATTAGGAATTAAAACGCGCGCGTGTGTTTTACTGGTAAAAACGATAGCTGAAGTTTGCGTAATTAGCTGCCAGTAATAGCTTAACGAGCATTACTCACGAGTGGAACAGTTTGGCCCATACATTTGAACGTTGCTACAGAACTCGCACTCAGCTCCAGTGTACTCAGCGTCGCACTGGCACGCTCCGTTACCGTAGTAACCGTCGTTGCACTGCTCCGTTCAACAACAAATTCCACTGACATGTAGTTAAAAGCAGTTAGAGATATTTGGCTAGCTCGTACGTTTAGGTTGCATTCTCATTTTTTTGCTAAAAAGTCACATATGCGAGAAATGCATGCACTAATAATCGATCTATAAACCTATTAATGCAAATAATTTCACACAAGAACATTGAAGTAACAAGCGCGCTACCGACCTTTCCACGGCCAAGACATGGGTTTTGAAATCCGCCAGGACACGGATGACAGGATGACCCGTAAAAACCACTGCAGCAGCGAGTCGTCTGTAAAACGACAGATGTGAAGGCTCTGTCACGAAATTCTAAGCCACTTCAACGACTACGATACATCACCATTATCACCATAGTCATCAATATCAGATGCCATAAAATACAACGTGTACGTGTCATAACCAAAATAGTGTTTGTGTTTTACTAAGTGCTAAATATTTTCAGATAAGCCAGTTTGCTGATAAATATTGTGCACAGCAACTTTAGCACACTATGCGAAGCCTGCTGAAATCGGAAATAAACAACATATTGTGTATGCAGTAAAAACGCTCTACTGCGCTGTTTATGAGGGAATAAGCAGCGAAATATTCACATACTGTATAGGTGCGGTTGCACATGCGATAGCAACCGTTGAATGCGACGTAGCGCTGTGATCCACCAATACCCAGATTCACCCAGTAGCGACAGCCAGGCCTCGTCTCATTCTAAACGTCGTACAAAATGTAATTTATTCATTATATGTTATATGTAGCCACATCACCTATATCCTGACTATTTTACGACACGCTGCAATAAACTTTCGAATAAAAATTTTAGCACAGCAGTGTTGTGTGAACTGATGGTATTTTGCTTAATACTTACAGTAACTCCAAACTTACTAGTGGTATGTCTGTTGACCATGGGCAGTGAAGTTCACCGACGCACATCCCACACGTGCCCTGGACAAATGAACCACGTCGGCAATTAGCATGCATGCCATTATAAACAATCCATGGGCACCTATGGTTGATGCATGATGCTAGGACCAGCAATATTTTAATAACAGCAAAACACAATGATAACGCGAAATTATTGTATTATCATTTCAGAAGATAAAAATATTAGCCTTCATTTTGGTGTATGCAAAAACTTCATAAAAATTTACATAACGATCACAGAGCAATTCGCCATCGAAAATATCGTTGTTTATCGGTATGATAAGCATCTTGCGCCATGCGAAATTTGACCAATTTTTTTACACTGTGACAACTTAATTGAGCTTAAGACAGTTACAAATTGTCGCAACAGTTACATAATGCACACCTTAATGTTGCAAAGACGAACAGAAGTTCGCTGTCTGAGACTGATGGCGTGTATACTGTAGTAAAAATTATACGGAGAAAAACCACATTACGCATGCGCGGCACTTACGCGAACAGTTCGCTGAGATATGACGTCACATCGTCGAGGCAGCAGCGGAAGCAAAGACTCTGACGTCAGCAGCCCGTCGATGTGATGAATGTATCCGTTAGTAGCTGGAATATCCAGCTGTGTCACGTTTACCTCTCCGTTTAGTCGTATCTGTCCCTATACAATCGCACCGTACAATCATAACGGCTACCTGTGACAAAGACTGGTCTATTCTTATACACACTGCAAGAAGCAAACAATATCGCTGAAACGAGACAAGATCATTTAACTAGTGTCACACAGAGCAAAGCGTTTGAGCGAAAAACATTCATAGTATAACTTCTGCATGGAGTATTGACAAAACTGTCTCCACCACTGTGACCAAGTCAAAAATATGTTTTCTGACATTTTTGTCGTATTTCATTCTTACTGCGTTGTTTACTAAGCTTAAGCTACACAACTGTATCTATAGTCACCATATTTTAGGATATAACAAATCTACACTAATGCATTAATTAATACTAGCCGCCCACTCAGTTTTTGCAGTGATAATTATCAGATACACTGTCGACTTTTTGCACATCACTTTAGCAGTTTAAACAAATTTAAAGCCGAAAGCAACAAGTGTAAATGATATTGTATACAACCTGCTTTGTGACGGTGACTTCTGTTCCCATGCCGGCGCTCGAAACAAATCGTGGAACATTTATCAAATCGGTCGCAAGCAACTACAAAGTCCAATTCAGTAAATAGACAATTTAAGATTCAATACTGTTTTGTCGACCAAACAACACATTACACAACAAATACCCAACAGAATAAGACGTGTATATAGCAAAATGGCAATTATGTTAATGTTAGGCAATGGCAATTAGGCCTATGTGCCTCTACGTCGCATATTAAAATAAAAGTTACGTACGTAAGGTCCCTCTATGAAGTGATTTTGTAGAAGCGCCAATAACTTCTCTTTTCCCTGCAACATATCGGTACCTAACGCTTAATGCATTGAATCTCCAGTCATCAAGCATTCGTATAGATAACTTAGCTTATAAGTTAAGCTTAGCTGTATAATTTAAACACCATGAAGCTCGATAAAGATCAATAAAAAGTGTATGCACTAAAACGAAAATAGCTAGATGTGCCGAGAGAATACCTCGCTAGATTTGAGGTAGTTAATCGTGCCAGATGTTAGTCCAGCAAAGACATCGTTATTTGGCGCGAACACTGTGTAGTGACCACTTGTAGCAAACTTTGTGCTTAGTCCAGCATACTGCAACAGCCAATGTCAGTCAAACGGCTAATTATATTCACGTTATACTGAAAGTACCAAAATTTTCTGATTAAACTTGATATTATATGAAATTAACATTTATCGAACTGCCACTGATGGAAAAAAAACAAAGTTATATTTTTGGCTTAGGTTTATTTTTTGTTGATTTGTATGTTATCAAAATTATTACAAGACTGGAAATACGATCTGTAGAACGAGGTATCTGTCCTACTGTATAGCTTTTACATTAAACATCCAGTCTTAAACAGTCACTATTTGATTCGCGTGAAAACTTTTTATCTATTTTCATACCAAAAAAGCTAGAAGTTAACGATTTAAACGAAACATACTGCTTTGTGCAGCTATGGCCAGTCGTCATCACAGATCAATGCGGAGGCTGCCCGTCTACCCATACCTGGATCTGCCAGATTTATAGGTAATATTACAGAAATTGCTGTGGGCATATATAGTCTACAAACCAAGCTAATACAATGTTCAAACAAGCCTGCAGTAAACTGTAGAGCGTCGAGTAACTGAGCTGCGTCGCAAAAATTGACGTCAGCGACTTCTGTAAATGCACCAAGCAACACAGAAGTGTTGGTATACACTTCGTCAACGATGTGCAGTGATATATAGCAGACAAACGGAGTTTTTTCACAGTACTACACATTCAAACCAAAAATCATTCAAAAATTAAAAAAAACACTAAAAGATAACAGCTGAATTAAACACGTGTAAAACTGTGCCGAAAACGGCACTCTGTTTAAGCCAAATTAACGTAATGTTGTTGCAGGTCAACTCAGCTTGCTATATTCAGCGAGATGGGAAATGAGTAGGCCTAGTAGGTTACGGGCAAAAGAGCGACACGAGGATGGGAACGACGGTAATACCGCGGTAACCGCGGTTATTACCGCGGTAATGGGGACAATGAGGGCGGTATTCCCGCGAAAATGGGGATAGCAGCCACGGTAATACCGCGGGGATGGGGATATAATTTGCGGTATACCAGCGGTAATTGGAACAACTACAACTTCATCCGTAGATACAATTTGATTAAAGACGTATACCTGTGTTACTTACATACACAGGCCTATAATTTCTGCAGCTAGAGTAAGGTCTACATATTGTATTTAGTGAAATAAACTAAACGCCAGTCATTTTCTGCGATGATTAACTTTGTGCTTGACTGGTCAACTGTGAAGTTTATAAACATTATTAATTTGCAGTACGTTAGTAACCAAAAGTAGAAAATGTGCGGATAATTAGCGGCACTCATTTTCATTCAAATAACGATGGGGATGGGGACAAAGTGCGCGGGGATAGGAACATCAGGTGTGGGGATGGGGTGGGGATGGGAATGTTAGTTCATCCCGGTGTCACTCTTTATTGCCAGCTACAGGGTAAAGGCTTATCCAACAAATCAAGTATTTTGTTTCTAGTTTTATGAATTCGTTTTTTCTCGTACGGCATATGCACCGGTAGCATTTTCCAACTTTGGTAGAACTGTTGCAATTTTTGGATCGTATATCGTAACAGAACAGAGCATGTAGTTATTGGTTGACTGACCTGGCTGCTGCCGGCAATGACCGGTGGTTTATCAAGCAGCCGATTAATGATGTGAAGCACTCCGTTGGACGCCCAGAGATCTGCACGTATCACTTTCGCACGCTGACTGAATCCATGCAGACGAAACAACAGCTCATTGCGCTGTCAGTCAAAGACAAAGAAATATTTAAAATGCCAGCATTAGAACATTATAAAGCGAAATCGTTATTGCGGCCTAAGCAACTCTGCCTATTTCTACACATTTCTCGGTAGACTGAGTACGGTCTGTCTCTGTACCATATAATTTTAATATGTCTTTCTTCAGGTCAAAATAATGTTTTAAAATAAAACATTTTCAAACTATGTCCGTTTACGAACGCAGTGTGACCAAACATTGACTGCAAAACATGTGCACGTTTTGCTACATATTGAACGAAATTTGGAAAGATTATTATTGGGAGAAAAGCCTGCTGCTACATAAAACCTTATAGAATAGGCGCGCGGAAGTTCCTTCAAGCATGAAAAAGTTGGTGGCGTTGGTCAGGTCGGACACGGTCAACGTGTACGCTATTAGGTGCTGACGCAAAACCTGCCGTGCCGTCTCCGTCTTGTTGAACAAATTATCAATCTGCAGAATATGCCAGCCATACATGTTGCTGGCATTACTTTCTGATACTGACAAACAAAAAAAAGTTGTACTGCATGCAATCGACATCATCGTTATCAAAGCGTCTACGCCGTGAAAAAACCTCAGAGCAAAATCTTTGTCATATATAACAGAAAAAAAGTTTTTTTGGCTATTTGGGGGTTGGTATAATTTAGAACCAAAATGATATCAATTGTTTCTTTAGCTTTCTAACAAATGCATTTTGAGGCCCATAATTGTCTAAAATCGGCCGTAGGCCTACTACAAGAGCGTAAACGTTTAATCTATAAGGAAAGATCCGGGAAGACAAACGGGATAAGTGACGTAAAAGAATAACAAAAAGCTATGATCGAAAAAAGACGAGGAGAAATGAGGGGAAATACTCCTAAGGTTCAGGGCCGGATAGACGGCTTGAGTATTATAATACCTCGATGCTAGTAAGTGAATTGCGGAAGCCTTGATCAGTGGCGAGAAACAGTGTGAACGGACCATGCCGTGTGAACGCACTCGCGTAGATAGATGACATCAGTTGCACTGCATAGTTCAACTCACCTCGCAACTCGGCGTCTTTCGCGTTTAGTTCTATCACTCTCTGCATTTCACCAATAAATTACGTTTTTGCCATAAATTTTAAATAACTAACGCCACGTTTTGCAAGCACTTTTATCTTAAACTGCAAGTCATAGGCTCCTAATTATAATTCTGAAAACAGAAGACTGAGAAGACACAATAGCACTTCACTGCTTGTAATGTTATCGTTGTTTTACCAAAGCCATTTTTATCTTGTGTTATTAAAGTGAACAACTGTGGTCTGTCAGTTGTTTTAGTAAAAAGACTTTTGATGGGGACACCCCCAGATGCACAGACAGCAAGCGTCAGATAACCTACAATTTTAGCTCCGTTTAATTTAGCTCAAGACTCAAGTATAACCTCTTTGGCAATGACGATTATTGACTGCTGTTTGAAGGTCAATATTGTATGATATCGCTAAATTCTTTAAAATATTATTTTGTAAACTATTAGTATTAGCATTAGGCTATTCAACGCCGCATTATTTTTGCAAGCTTCTAAAATCATTGATCTGTTTTATTAGTTCGGTTTGCTTTATCGTCGGCACAGCCTGGAAAATTCTACTTGTAACGATAGATCAACCTGGAGTAAGTTGCCGTGACAGACGCGACCGTTGCCGATGTATCCCGTATTACAAACACACCTGTATCGCAAACCAAAGGCGCACCAAAATACAGCAGTCATACGATTTCATGTTGTACGACAAATATATTGCCGCCACACCAGATAGTTATAGTTGTACACTGTGTCCCAAAAAAGCATCCCCGACATTTTCGACTGTAACTTGAAAGCCAATTACCAAATTTTGATAATTTTTGGTATAATTTTCCTGATACAACTTGTCATCAAATGAACATTCAGTTTCCCACCTCACCTAACGTTTGTTTCTACATTACCTGGGGAAAACACAACCTGCAAAATATCACTTTTTATCCAATGCGATATGATTGCTTAATTAACATAACGCGTGAAACATTTTGCTTACATTACTGACACTTTGGCGGACATTTTATCCAGCTGTCTATTTTTCAACTGCTTGCAGTAAAATTGCTTGAAAAGTTGGCGAACACAGGCAAGGAGACGCTTTCTCCATTCATTGACGGCAGTATCGATCATGTTCTGCTCCAGACCAATGCAGGCTGTACCAGTCGCTTCTTGACTTCACAAACATTCCTAAACTTCATCTGGTAAACACACTGCTGCATGACAGTCAAACCTTGTAATAGACTGGCTGTTGAAGCCCATAGGTTAGGATAGATCGAATTTATTAATTTTCTTAATTCATTTTAACATGTATTATGCTTGATCTGCTTTCCTAGCTAATGCAAAAGCAGACGTTAGATGAGGTAAAAACTAAAGCACTTTTTTAATAGCCAATTATGTCGGAAATATTTTTGCCAAACATTATTAAAACTCGCTAATAGTTATTCAAGTTACAATCGATAATGTTGGAAATGTTTTTTCCTCAGTTTTTCTGTTTATTTCGACACATATTTCGCTTGATCTAATTTCCCTAGGTAGTGCAGAAGCATACATTGGGTGAAGTGGGAAACTAAATAGTCATTTAATGGCAAGTTGTGTCAGGAATATTCTTACCAAAAATTATAAAAACTTGATTATTGGTTTTCAAGTCACAGTCGAAAATGTTGGGATGCTTTTTTTGGGACAGCGTATAATAGTTATACAGTTGTATCATGCATTGTTGAATAATAACGCTCAAAAAATAGTCAAATTTTTGGCCGACCCTGTGTAGCTTAGTAGGCCTACAGCTACTAAGAGTGTATTTGTACGTTACGTAATAAATAAGCAAGTATTAATTTAATGCACGTATGCAACGTATATGCAAACAATGCAAATTTTTGATTAAGTCGCAGTGTAACGTACAAAAAAACAGTAATTTATAAGTTAGAAGAAATATCTTGTATGAGCCAAGCAAGCCAGACTATTATCGACATATTTTATATGAACACAACAGAAGTAAAGAACTATAGGAACCGGAAGCTAACATCAACTGTGTAATCAGTCTCATGTCCTTCCTTCTTGCGTCGTTTAATCTACTGGTACTTCTGTCCAGCGCAAACTTCTGTTTACAGCCTCGCTACCGTGTTTTATTCGTAAATAAAGTAACCCAGTCTGTGCGTATAATAAAGTATAAGTAAAGCAAAAATTAAGAAAAAATAAATGAGAGACATTACTCGACTTGCAAAGGACCGGTAACTGTGCACGTGGCGTTAGCATGACAGAGACTACTATTCAACGCGCAGACATCAATCAGTTGACAGCCTTCTGTTTGCGTGTAGTTCTCGTAGCCTTCTAGACACTCGCATCTGCTCTGTACAACACATCACAAACATCTGTTCAGCTTCATAGCAGCCTTGGATTGTGCAAGATAACTACTGTCGATATATACAGAAATATGAACTGCTTAATAAATTATTGCAGTATGCTGTCGTGTTATGAATTAATAAATATTATTATTGTGCAGAATTCGTACACTCTAATTATTCTGTTTGACAGCATATTATCTGCCTACTTACATACACCTATGCACACATTTAGCATAAGCCTAATGCTTGAAACAAATTTAGATGGATGCATATTAAAAATTAAAAATTAAATTATTTTACTGAAATCTGAGAAATATTATAATTTAGCCTGTAATTAGGCAAAATGTGTAATGTGTTTATGCTTAATAACAAAAGAATTAACAATCATGAAAAGCAACAAACGAAGTCAATATTAGGTCAACTAGAAATGGGGGCCACGCTTTAGTCATTTTAGACTTTTCGTGCTACAAAATCCGCACCTGCCCGGGGCTGAGATAGACGCAGATCGTCGAGTCGAGTGGACAGCCGCCGGCGCGAACTTGACAAGGATCGACAAGACTGCAGACGAATCCGTCACCGTGGAAGCCAAGTTGACAGCGACACTCGAACTGACCAGGACCAGTCACCGAGCAGTCGGCGTGCTCGTGACATGGCCCCTCAGCCCATGCGCAACGATCTATCGCTACACAACCAACTCACAAAATAGTTACATACATATCGCTAATTGTAACAACTTGTTTGTCGAGAGATACAGCCATTGCTAGCGTACATTTTGACAATGACATTATTAGTTAAGTTTAGTTAAATTATATTATTTTTTGGAAGGGGGTTAATTATAAATAAAGATGTACTATACACACACCAGACTCTGACAGCGAGTAACAAGTAGCAAAGTAGGTCTAAGCCGAGGCACCAAATATAATTACTATTCACAACGAAAACACCACTTCTCAATGTCGGGTAATAATTTAAAAATATGCTATAATTATTTGCAAAAGTGTGAGTAGCGTCAGTGACAAATATTTATGTTGCATTGCATGAGGCATTATAATATATTTTACTACAGTTTTTCTGCAGCCATCGTAAGTAGATACAGAACGTTTATTCACCGATCAACACAACACGAAAAGGCATAAATACAGACAAATTGATTAACAAAAAGATACAAACAGTCAGATATACAGTTAGTGTAGGGCCTATCATCCAGTTTCAGAGCTACATTTTGAGGGTGCACTAACGCTGGCAGAGCTGCTGTGAGTTCTGCTGAAAGCCGCGTTCGCAGATGCAGCGTACAACGGAATCACGCAGAACGCAGCGAGAATGCTCCGGACAATTCACCGTCTCACAGCTTTCTATACCTACAACAGCACACATATACACTCTCTGCTCCGCGTTGGTCCTTATTCAGTTCAGTGGCCGGTATGTCTATGACACTTGTGAGAAAGTGGTCGTAGATTTATTTTCGCGTCAGAATAAGCTCGCTATCTGTATTTTTCGCTGTTTGTTCGCCACTGTGCTGTAGTTCTTTGTCGATTTAGTCGTCGGTCATTGTGTATAGCAACTCTGTCTTAGTTTAGTCTAGTCGTCTGAGGTAAACGTGAAACTTTCAGCAGCTGTACTTGCCTATCGTGTACAAATAAATCTTACATCAGGTTACAGTTATAATTAACGTATATCTACTTTGCAACACGAATAAGTGTACTGAGCTTGTTTTAAAAAGTTGTCAGAAACGCAGTGGGCCCATCCAACTAGCAGTCAACTATAAACCATAATGAAAAGGTAAGATCTAAAAAGGGAGCGTTCCCGCCGCAATGTGGTGAAATTTGAAAAAAGCAAAATAATACACTCATAGTAAGAGCCATCTGAAAACAAATCTGTGAACTGATCACGGATAATCAAAACAGTAGCGACGTCAATCAGAATCAATCATTAATTTTCTGACCTAAATTATTAAATCAGCAACACGTGTTCATGCTGCAAGGTCGACTTAATCCATTCAAACCTATTGCTATGTTCTGTGTCGGTCTACTGTTGCGTCTTAGCTTACTCGTCGTCGAGCTCGATCGTCATGAGTTGATTAAATGTTGGAATTTTAGAATCCATGGTGTGAACCAACCACACGTTCTTTATTGGTCATCTAAAACTGTTTTCTACGATACTACTGCTACTGCTGCTGCTAGGCTACTTCTACTACCATTTTTTGTAGCGAGCGTCATGTACGCGAAGTTAAGACAGTCGCCAGGGGGCCTACTCACGGCTGCTGCAAGTAGAGCCGCTATATCCAGACTGGCAGTCACATGAGCCCGTACCGTTGATACCGTCATCACACGTGCCGTGAACGCACTGACATTCTGACACATCAAACGTTCACCTTTCCACCCAATGATCATGATGCAACACAAAAACAGACGCCGCTACTGCTATCATTGCGTTTTGGCCTATGCGTAACTTCCGCGCGTCGACAAGTAGGCCTATGCAAGAGTCTTGCGTTGGGTTGCGCATGCGCTAGCTGAAAACCATGCTAAAGTCATTTATTGACTGAGCAAATTACGACTGTTAAATGTTGTGATGATAAACTGCAGAGCACTGGTTTTGGAGTTAGTCTATTTTTGTTTTATTAGGGTCTATACATAAATTAAGACGAATCGTATGATGGAAATTTGAAACTGCAGTGCAAACTGCAAAGTAAGTCTACAGAAATTTAGCACAAAACTTTTGGAAAAGTTTCAGTCTCTGAAGACACAGTTTCATAAACCAAGTATCTCGATCGGGACTCAAAGCGTCAGGGACCCTGAATCGCACCTGAAGATTTCTGTCGCCTATAATATTTTGCATTTTAAGTCTGGTGGCATGGCCAGTGAGCAACATTATACTTAGAGCAGATAAATATAAGTTCATTAATTATTACCTCCGCCAAGGAGGTTATGTTTTTGCCAGACTTTGTTTGTTTGTCTGCCTGTGTGTTAGCAAGATAACTCAAAAAGTTATGGAAAGATATTTCTGAAATTTTCATGGAATGTCGGGAATGGCAAAAACCACAAGTGATTCAATTTTGGAGGTGATCCAAAAATTTGAGCTGATGCTCACGAGACGCGCGGTTAACATGCCTGTGTGTTAGCAGATAAGGGAAACCGCTGCCAATATGCCAAATATGGTAACGCCACCTGGCGAACAACATGGCGTTGGTGGAGGTTTGCGGTCTCTGTCCGCTTTTCTAGTTACCAATATATTGGCCCTTGCACAGCCGAATGGCTGTTTAATAACAGCTACATTTAAAACAGTTAAATCCAAATATGAAAAAGTGATATTACTTAACACCTTAAAACACTAAGCCCCAAATATCAGAAAAAGTGGCATTTCTTTTAGAACTTGCATGAAAAGGTGCACAGCGCTCACCGTGATTACACTGCGAACCGAAGACGTTCGATTGACAGTTTTCACAGGCGAAACCGCTGAATCCGGGCTACACAGACACAGCATTTAAGACATCGATCATTATTATGATAACTTTTTCATCGGTCAACTGTCGTGGTTGGACTTAATTGGAGAGTACAAATATTACTTTTAGAACTTTACTGCTAATAATTTTGGCTGAGATACATATAATCTTTAAGTTATGTAGTTAACAAGCTTATAAGCCTGATATGTCTATCTAGGCCCAGTTTAACTCAGCCTCCACATCTCACGGGACGCATGTAGGCTAGTACTACCACCACAGCAGGACCAGCAGACCCAGGCCCACAATGGCAACGACACAAACTGGCTGACTGCGCTTGATTTAATTTTGACTGACTTCCATTACGGCAAAAATTAACGTGCATTTGTTACTCATTTAAAGACTGCATAGGCCTACTGAAACCTACATGTTTTATACTATCATACTTCTTAATGTCAACAGCGCTAAACTGGATGGTGTTTACGGATTATAAATTATGTATATATTTCCGGCCATCGCTTTCGACTCCTATACCTGGCAGGCGCATGAGCCGTTCGCGTAGAAGCCGTCGTTGCACTGACCGTGTCCGTTGCATGGGACCGCTGCACCGCCAGGGCATTCTACGCAACAGGATAGTATCATTGGCAGTATGTGAAATGACTCGTTTAGGCTGCAGCAAATATCCCGCGTGAAATAGTACCTCCATACACACCTCCATAACACATTAAAAGTAGAACTGCAAACGTTAACGATTAAAATCACGCGATTGATCATTAAAAAATTTTAATGGGCCTAGTTAAAAAGTAGTCGTTAGAAATCGACGAAAGTCACAACATCATAAAGTAGAGACCATTAGACCTAAATGGTTTAAATTTTCAAACATCGAAAAATGCCCAGAAAACACGATCATTTCTAGTGTGCCCATAAGACTGGTTGAAAAAAACGTTTACTGATTCTGTTCATTTCAATAGTGCATTTGTGATAGTTGTTATCTGAATAAGTAATAAATGACATTTTTTTTTATTTTTCATGACCTAGGGTAGGGCCTACTGCTTCAGTCTTTCACCACAGTGATGAGTTTTATAAAAAAAAATCTAATTTCAGTCAAGCGTGACGGTTAAAACGATATCTGATAATAACATGCATTCTCTGGCACACACTCACCGTCGATTGCAAACATGAAATAAACATTTTAAATTTAATTTCGGTATATTGTTCACTATACCTCGTTACACTCGCATAATCCACTAGACATTGACGACGAAAAGTACAGGGGTATACTAAGCAAAAATATGTGTTTCAGACAATAATCACAGTCTAGTTTTAAATTGAAATTAACGATTAATTAAACTTAAATTTTTTAAAAAATATTATTTTTAATCGTTAGCCTTTAGTTAACAAGACAGTGTCGACAATGACCGTTGCAGTCGGGGCCCCAGTAGCCGGCACAACAGACCGGTAGGACTGCAGTTTTGCGACATGTGTGACGGCATCCTGGCAGGTAGATCACGTTGATGAAGTCCAAACGTTGAGAGTACGTACAGTCCGCCACGCCGCGGCCCTGTTTCACACACTTCGTTCGCAACGATCGAGCGTATATACGCGTATGCTGAAATAGATACGACAGACGCGTACGCATTTTTCATAAAAACGCCTACGATACGTGTAGGCCTAATTTCGTTTTGGGTATAATTTTGTAGACTCCAAGGCATACATTGAGACACATAGGCCAATTGCGACGTTACACATTGATGGTCTTAACTTTCCATTGAATGCCCAAAGTAGCCTATATACTCGTATACCCGAGCTGACTGACACGCGTTCTAAATTGCGCTAAAATTTAAAACTGAAATTTAGTTTTTAAACATCCAATTTCAACCGCAAAAAACTGTTGTCCGACGACGCCACTAATGATATCACTTAATTGACTAGGCCAACATAACACAGGCCTAACGTCGTCTATTGGCTTGGTATTGCTACGGGTTATAATAAACTAAGTATACGATACGTGTACTCGTCGTGAAAAATACGGTTATAGGGCCAAAAAGAATCGTCCTTCGACCTGTGTAAGTTGAACAAGCCCGTCAGGACACCGGAGCTCGGCGTTCATTGCGCATGGCTTGCAGTCGGTCTTCAGCTTGTACGATATCGTCTCGTTGCAGAATCGACCGCCGCCGTCGCCGGTTTCCATGATCTGAGATGCCTCGGTCGTCCACGGTTCTGGTGACGTCACTGATGACGTCACTGTTGACGTAGTCGCGGTCTGGATCGCAGTCACGGACAGACAGGCGGCCGCGGCGAGCAGCCAAATCAGCGTGCGTCCTCCGACACTTAACTTCATCGTGGACGTGGACTGATGCATTCACTCATCGTGTTCAACCGCATCACATCGACGACGACATCCGCCAACCCCTCGCATGGCTGTAGTGCAGCCGCCCTTCCGTCGACTCTTATCGTCGTCGACGGAAACACACTTCCGGTCATATACTGCCACGATGGACAGACTGGATGAGCTATAGGTTAATCGACAGGATGTTAATATGCACTGCAGAAATAACGTTAACGAACTTAATGATGAGATACACCGTACGTAGTGTGGTGGCTGAGTGATAAGTGATGTTTGTAACGCGATGTCCAGCTATAGCCTAGTCCGCGCTAGTTTGGATAATTATATTTTTAAACGCACCATTTTACTGCATTTGCGACATTGCGAGTTATGCCGTTGTATGTTGTCTGTCCGTTTGCCTGTTCGTCTGTCTGTCTAGTCGGTGTAACGTTGATGTAGGCTACGCTGGCCATTATAAATTGGGCTATCTCCGAAGTATAGGCCTATTGCACGAATGGTCAACTCTGGCCTAGTATTTCCGCTCGTTGCACCGTGCACGAGTATAATAACGTTAGCAATAGCACAGTGGAAACGCTCTCAAATTTGTGGTAGAATACAAGTACGGTAGGAATTTGGCAATTTTGAACCAATAAGTAGCCGTATATCTCAGAAACGGCGAAGACAGGTAGGCTAGGTTATAAGATAAGCCTATTGGCTTAACTCAAAAAACACGGCGTCTACGACGTCAAAATTACCATAAAATCGCTTAGGCCTAAATCGCGTTCTCGACCACCTCAGTATACAGGTTGGGCCAAAAAACGGCACAGTTTTTTGTATACTTCATAACTTCACCAAATGTTAACCGATTTTCAAAATTTTTTCACGGTCAGAATCAGGAGACAATTTGCAATAAAACTTCCACTATAAATCCTATTACACCCTAAGCGTGTCGCTACACTACCTTGTGAAATGTCAGTGTCTTCCAAAATAACAATTAAAACAAGACGACTTTTGTAACAACACATTTTAAAAAATTAACAACAGAAACAACGCGCTTGTTGTCTCAGTTGTTGTCTAAAAATCACATCTTTACACTTTTCACATCAAATTTTCAATGTGTCCGCCTTGCTGCTAGACGACGCATCGAAGCCGCGACGCCACTGACCAATGGCGCGATCAACCAAACGCTGCGGCACTTTGCCCCACTCAGCGACAATAGTTTTTTGTAGCTAATTGACTGTCGTGAATCGTCAACATTGATAGGCCCTCTGTTGAAGGGCATCCCGAACAGCATAATCAACTGAATTTAAGTCTGGGTTGTTTGGGGGCCACATGCCAGGCTCGAT
>Ga0056128_1002684_pt1 | contig 21244 bp, 18 predicted proteins | sample WorMetLIZISLAND2_FD_71113 | JGI IMG/M metagenome (GOLD analysis project Ga0056128, IMG submission 71113) | Marine gutless worms symbiont microbial communities from Max Planck institute for Marine Microbiology, Germany - Olavius geniculatus... ... | reverse complement strand
ACCCTGCAGGAGTTAAGCCACGCTGCCCTAGATAGGCAGCGGTGGGCAGCGATAGTAAGAATGGCGTCAGACACCAACGGGCATTGAGCCCACGGTTGTCGATGATGATGATGATGATCGTGGCTGCAGCCGAGGCCGGTGGATGAACGCGGTGATATCATGGTTGACACGAGTGGCCCAGTTGTCAACCCGCACCCGTTCAACTACATCATCAACTGTCCCGATCTGTGTCGAGGCGCCGACGTGTTCCTGTTGAACTACGTTCACACGGCCGTCGAGCACTTCGCCCAAAGAGCCAGGGTCAGGGCGACCTGGGCGCTGCAGTCGCACTATCCTGATTTCACCATCAGGACTGTGTTCGTCGTGGGGCGCAGTGACAAAGCCGCCTGGCTGCAGGATGCGCTCGACTTCGAGGCGACTCGGTACAACGACATCGTCCAGGAAGACTTCCTTGACACCTACAGGTCGCTCAAACAGCGCCTCTTAGCACGAGTTACAAACAGTAATAAGAGGCTTAGGCCCCTATACATTGTGTCTTAAAACATCCCTGACATCAAATATTTGAACTGACTTTTGCTCATTTTTGCTCGACTTTATTTTAATCAGAAACGTGGAATTTTTTAGCATCAGAACTTTCTGCATGGCTACTAGAACAAACGATTGAATATCAATCTTGGCGGTGGCCAACATTGTGGAAATGTCCGATAAATTTCCGCCACGTTAAGATCTTCTTAGAAAGTTTCCGAAATTTGCCCTCTAGGCGCTGGTCTTCTAGTTGTGTTGCGTTTTGCAGTCAGTTGGTTTCATGTGTATACAGAAACTTGTCGTACAAAGGCGTGGCGGCTCTGAAGTGGATAGCGACTTACTGCAGTCGCGCCGTCTACGTCATGAAGTGTGACGACGACGTCTTCGTCAACATGTTCGCCCTGCTCAAACACCTCAGCGATCTGTACGCACACGGCTTCAGACACCGTCTCATCATCTGTCTGGTCTGGTGGCGCATGCACGTACTGCGCCAAGGCAAGTGGGGTAAGCAGAGTGATCCTTATTTCACATACAACAAACGCGACTCGCGACTAGTGTGTTTGCACCTACGACCTCGACGCAATTCAACTATCTCCGACTATCGCCGACAGTTGAGTTGCGTCGGCGTCGTATAGGTGTGAACTGGCCATTACTGTCGGTGTGAAGGTATACCGCGCGACGAGCTGCCGGACGACCTGTACCCAGTCTACTGCTCGGGGATGGGCTTCGTCCTAACTACAGACACTGCCGTCGCCATGTACCGCGTGTCTTTCTACGTCCGGTTCCGCTGGGTCGATGACGCCTACATCACGGGCTTTCTGCCGCGGGCCCTGGGACAAGCCGCGGTCAACCACTCCGACATGGGTCGAGCATACTGCGGCGCGCCGGAGATGGCGGTCTACTGGCATGAGAGCGAGTGGTACAAGTATGTCTTCACGCACGTGCACGACGACCAGCTCTACCGCGCAACTTGGCACAAACTAGTCGACATCGACGCCCGCAGTGAGATACCCACACCGACCGTCGTACGGCCCGGAGTGCTCGCCGATCACTATATACCGAGGCGGACTCTGTTCCCAGAACTGGAGAAGAAACGCCAGCTACGCCGGAAGATGATGCTGGAAAAGAAGAAGGAAGAGGCTAAACGGCGGCGCAACAACAAAGAAGGATGACTAGACACGATGACTTGGCTCTATGGTCTCACGTAAAATATGATCATTGCCAACTGCCGATCTCACATCCTACTGGCTGCCCGCAAATGTGCCAGGATATTTAGAGTGCTTAGAGCCAGTGGCGTATTTAGAGGGGGGCACGGTGCGATGCCCCCCCTTTGGCCCGACTATGAAAATTTTTAAAGGCCCCTTTATATGAAAAGGTGCATTTTTGCCGTTTTCCAGCAAGAATTGCAAAATTCAACAATGTTTGTTGGTCTTTTTTCATACCGATACAATATGCGATTAAAATCGCCATGTGAGATTGCATCTGATATGATGCTGATTTTCTGCGTTTCCGAATTTCAGAAAAAAATGAGCGAATTTGCGGCTTCCATTGAACGTTCAAAAGCAAAAAGTGTTTCAGCTTCAGGGGGCTTCGCGCCCCTGACCCCTCCGACCAAGCGCTCTGCCCCTGGACTCCGCTGGGGGCTCCGCTCTCAGACCCCCGCTATAGGCTCGCGCTCCACGCGCTCGCCATGCCCCCCCTTTGCCAAATCCTAAATACGCCACTGCTTAGAGCCGAGATAAAGAGTAGAGTAAACCAGCAGTAGGGGTCCTCGAGGACTGTCTGTCCTCGACCTCGAAGACAGCGAGGACATCACGTCGTTCTCTTGTCATCGACGCGTTAGCCTTTAGTCACTTCTAATGGATGTGCTGTGTGCAATGTAACTGAAACTATGCTGACTTTTTCCCGTTCGGCCTATAACTAGTCTTAATGCTGCGTTCCATTGGGATCGTGAACTCGTGTTCACCGTGATCATGAGATCGATTCTGTCCCAAACACGCAGTAAACTCGTGAACACAAGTCGTGAACTCGTGATTCTGGTGACTACCTCCATTTTTGTGACAAACGAAATAAATTGGCGGGAAACAACAGAAACGAAGTGAACAAAGTCGTAAAATGCAATAATTTGTAATAAACGGCTATTTTTTGGTAATCAACATGCTGCACGACACATTATTGTGAATATACGAGTTTTTCTGTAATCTAAGTGTAAGATATAGGTCACCGTATGTAGGCCTAGAGCGAATGACACTCGCAGTCGCAGCTGATGCCTGTAGGCAGTGCGGAAAGGTTCAAATTGTGCATAACTTTCTCACCCAGCAATTTTAGTGTTAACTTAAGTAGGATTGTGGTTCGGACTAAAATTAGGTTACTTTAAAATTAGTACGCGTATTCAAGTGGAAAAGCTATTAGGACAGATCCGGTGTTTACTGCATTTTATGACTTTGTTTACTTCGTTTGCATCGTTTCCCGCCAAAAAAAATTTATTTCCAGTGTTTGGGATGCTCATGATCGTGATCACCAGTTTCCGCTTCTCGTGAACATGAGTTCACGATCCGAATGGAACGCAGTATAAAATACAGGGTAACTACTCTGAAACACTGAAACTGTTTGTCCGAGCATTTTTATGGTTCATTAACCCATCCCGGAGTAAAAGACGTAAGCAATCAGCACAAGCTAATATTGACTTCATCGGGTAATGATGATCTAGAGTTTTTTTTTGTCTTACCTGGAGTTAGTCAGAGAAACTTATCAACTGGAATTAAAAACAAGCACAGCATAAAATACAGAGTAACTACTCTGAAACATACTAAAACATAAACTGAATGAAACAAACTGTTTATGCTGTGGATTTATGAATTCCAGTAATTAGTGGCAGGCTATATAACATCAGTACTGCTACAATACAGCCTACAACAAAGTCAGTTCTCAGTTGATAAGTTTCTCTAACTAACTCTAGGTAAGACAAAAAAACTAAAAACTGAACTTCTGAGAATTGCTAGAGCAGGGTCTTTATAGGTGAGAAGCCTTTCCAGTAACCAAACCAACAGTGCTGAAGGACTAAACAAAGGAATAGCAGACTGAATGTAAAGAGTACAATGTATGTAATACCCAAATGTACTACAGCAACATTTAATTGCAAACCTTACTTGGCAAGCAACACTTTTTAGTAATACAGTACAACTTAATGACAAAATATTTACTGTGTTATATCTACACCGTGGGCCATAAAACATGCCACTTTACCTTTGTCTATATCTTTGCCAATTATTGACCGATTTTCAAAATTCTTTCACTGTCACATACTGTGGACAATTAGCAATAAAGCTGTTGATAAATATCCCACCACACTTCTCAAAAATCACCAAAATCACTACAATACATATGCCAAAAAATCATACTCTGAAACAGGTTTCACTAATTTTTATACAAAAATTAAATTATGTTTAGTTTTATGTACATTTCTGATGTTTGTAAACAAAAGCAGATGATAATGATAATTTTTAATGCACTGAAAATATACTGGTGATGTAATGTGCCATTTAGCAGTGGAGACAAGGCTCTGATTAAAAACTTGTAACGGTTTGAAAAAAAAGTTTTTGGAAAATAATGGCAAAATTTTTCAAGATAAACTGCAACAGGGAAAGCATGGGAATGTTATTAAGATGATTTTGGAAACATGCGGCACCGACCAACGGCATGAGACCGGCAGACTGAAGCATACATGTACTGAAGAGAACGTGATCATTGTGGATGAAATGGTAGGCTTGTTAAACCACAAAGGCCAGAAACAAACATATCGTTCAATACACCAGATATCCAAAGAAACGGATCTAATAAAGTGTAGCATCGTACAGATCATTCACTGCATTTTTGGTCGAAAGTGTATTTTGTTTATTGACATGCTTGCTGTCTATATTATCGTTAGTTTTTCTTGCATTTGTATTTCACAAGGTAGTCTAGCGACACAGTTAACGTGTGGCGGGATATTCAATAATCACTTCATTGCTAATCGTCCACATAATGCACCATTAAAAGAATTCTGAAAATTGGTTGATTTTTGGTGAAGATATGGACAAAAGTAAAGTGGCACATTTTTTGGCCCACCCTGTACAATAAGAGCATCAGTACAGAACAATACTCTTGTCTAATTAACTACACACTTTACACATTTCCAAAACTACTGAGACAATGCAGTGGCAACAGCTATGCGTTATTGGTCAATAGACGCAGGAGCCACAACGCCAGTGGCTAATTATTATCACCACGGACTATAATTTATAAGCTCAGCAAAATGTTCATGTCAAGCACAACCATATCTTGCTTGAATGATGACAAATAATACAAACTGCTGCACACACAAAAAGAAAATTTAAGTAATAGAAAATGTGTGGGAATTAATGTGTGAGCTATTCTGACACTAAATCCTGATTCTGCACCTAGTAATTTCCTCTAATTACAGCACGAGACACAAGTGCAAAAATTAGAGGGCAGATTCAATAATGACAATGTCCACGAAGGCAGAAACTGGACAGCCAATAATTCATCGCATATAAATTTTCAATAACTTTCTGTCCCAAGTAACACCTATAACCACTGATTCTGGATTCTGGAAGCTGTGCCCTGTATCCCAAAAAAGAACAGGGAGTTCCAACAAAAATGGGGAAATGTATGAAAGCGGACATACACTGGAGCAAAAAATTGCATACAGAATGACTCGCGATGGAAATGTACGAATGCATCACTGAGCAGGAAAAAATCTATCAACCACAATTAGATGAGGCACCATTATGTATTATCTGAGCAACTGATAACTGATGATATTATGTGACCATCATGACAGGCTGCACTATAGATCTTCCTTGTTATGAATGGGCTCCTAGCTTGCAAACGAAGATAGAAAACCAAAAATTGGTGCACAAATAACCATGAAGCCAAGTTTCAGTTTAAAAAGCCAAAGGGCGGAGGGGCAGCACAGCTCAAAGCAGATGGCTGCATATTTTCTAGCGAAACACACTGTCCAACCGTACCAGCATGTGTCCATCCAAACTATTTAGCTTCACAATTATCTCCACGCCAAAATGTTAAGTAAGTCCGGAATCAGCAGCTATTTTGTTGTAGCCTCTACTTTGTTCTTCTTCTGTGATAAGTTGATTTTGTCACCCATACTCAGTGCCATGCCCTGCAGACATATCACCACATATGAGTAAAACAGTGTGACATTTGCTTCACAACACGTAACAGCTATCAGTCAAATAAAAAGATGCATACAAAGCGACATAACTGAACTCAACTGACATGGTTTAGTTTTTGATGATACATAGTCTATCAAACAGACACACAGTAACTGACTACATACCAATCAACTATTAATTGGATTATTATAATTATCTAAAATGCAGTTTAAATGCAACTGATAGATGCTCACTACAAGACAGCAAAAACAAACATTATAACCTTGGTTGGTGTCAGACTAACAATACAGAGGATCGACTACCAATCAAGTCGCTATCACATGGCTACTACACAGTCACAGACAGGTAAACCATCTGGATATACAACTAACACAGCCTTCCATCAACTCAGCCTTCCATCCATCTGGATGGATAAATCAAGTAGCCTACCAGCCTGTCTGGCTAGGGTTAAGGTGGCTGTGTAGGGGTGGCAGCTAACACTCTGTGATCCCATACGGCACGTGATGCTCCATAGCTATGTTAAGAGCTATACACCACCTTTACCTTTCATCTTTAACTGCAGACACCTCATTCACACATTACATGCTGACCTGACTCTTGGCACGGATACGGATGTGTCCTGTGACAGTTGAGTCCGGCTGCAGGGTCAAACGTTCTATGCTCAGATTTGCCAGCGCATCCTCACCAAATATTGACCGAGCATACAGGTTAGCAGCCATGAAGCCACAGTCACCATGCAATGCCTGCAAACACCATCACTTTTATATTACTGTATTGCCGTTATAACCATAAGTAATAAACATGTAGAAGATGAACCTGGTTTGCCAAATAATGGGTGCGTACACATATTGTTTTCGTCATTCAGTATGGTGCAACTAGGTAATTAGCAGTCCATCCGTGTCAGAAAAAAACTATAAACTTCAATTGCTTTCTTACTATTGTCATTGATGATGCATTTATGACAAACTAGGACAACATAAATTAATAGTATTCTGACAAACAGAACTCTCCAAACTCTTTCAAATTCAGTGGCCCCACCACTGTAATATTCTAGCAATCTGATGTGTCTAGCTAGAACACCGCAGAAAAGGAGACATGAAAAAACAAGCATATGAGCTTAAAACTCTGACAGCTCAGTAACCTCAGAAGGCAGTTTGGCATAATGAACAAAAACCGATGGTAAGCAAAAAAAAACAAAATGCAACAAACAAATTGAGATCATAGAAAGAATCATGCATCACGATTCAAACAAAACAAACAAATATACAAACAAAAGCCGATAAGCTTGAACATCTGAAAGCCAGCAAAGTACAAAAAACAATTTATTCACAATACTGAAATATTCATCGACCTTCTCTGGCGTGAGGCACTTCATGTTGGTGCACTGAATGATGTGGTCGAGGTATTCGTGCAGGTCGCTGATGTTTGTGTTGACGGCCACTTTGTTCTCCCACTCAAACTCGGCCCACATCTGTCGGAACTCTGTGTCAGTGCATGACGCCGGCACGATGTAGTCCATTATGTCGATGTGGATGTCGTTCAACACCACGCTGTTCCTGTCACTTGCAGCCCCCGACGTGTCGTACACTGACAGTCACACAGTATCGACATCAACAACCAATAGGTAAATGGTAATACAGCCAAACCATGATATCATTGATAGATATAACCTTCTCTCACCCAGTGCCATAGGTTCGATTGGGTAAAAATTTGGGGGTTGAAATTTTCCTCGTATCAACGTCATGTAACCCGAAAATAAGAATGCAATTGGATTAGGCAGTTTTCAATTTGTTTGAAATGCCATCAACAACAGATAGGATGATTTGCCATTAATCTGTAGTCTGTATTATAGAGAACATATCTCTGAAGCTGTAACTTTGTGTGTACAAAAGTTACTAAACAAAATGACAGCGACAGCAACAGCAGCATGTGAAACTAAAATTGGGTGATTTGGTTGACAAAAAATTTGATTTAATTCAAAAGAATGTAGCATAAACATGTAAAATAAAAAGAAAACAGCAACATCATCCTCCCTCAGCTAATTAACACAAATCAAACAAGAAATTTGAGCTAATGCTCACAAGACGCACGAAAGCCTATAGCAGTTCCGGTTCAGTAGTTTAGCTGAAAATTGGGGTGTTCACGCTAAGTTAATACATAAATGCCAAATTCACTATCTGGATCGCATAATGATAGTTCCGCGGTGCCACCTTGTGAATGATATAGACTTGTGTCGCAGCCCGAAATCGCCAAAAAAATCCACAATCGAGAGCCAGTGTAGCCAGTGTACGCCTTCCTATTAGTGATTAATAGTAACCTAGGCCTTATCTCGCACCGTTACTGAGATACAGTGACTTACTGGCCAAAAATCGCAAATCTGGCCCACCCCCTCTCATTTAGCGCCCTCGTTTGGGGTTACCCCCTTTGAATTTATGGAAAAGCTTTACGATTCCTAAAACTAGAGTCTTCCAGGCAGCCGACGGTGAAGATTTGGTGATTCTAGCTTGCACCGCTTTTGACTGATCCACCCGTATGACAGACAGACGAACAGACAGACAGAATTGCGATGGCTAAGATGCACCGAAAGCAGTAGCTGCTTTAGCGTGCAAAAATTCAGACACAAATATACGCATACAGCTGAACGTACCAATGTTTCCAAATATGATGCCGTTTTCAGTGGAAGCAACTTTGACACTGGCCTTGATGTTGGTGAAGTCATGAGGACTCATTACAATTGGCTGCGGCTTCTCAACCAGTTTCAGGTCACCTGCATGACGTGACATGCACCACAGCAAAACACTCACCACATCCATCTAATATTACAACACTATATAACTAACTTCCACTATTACTAATTTTGTTCAGAGACATTACCCATTCAGCACTTTAACATAGTTGAAATGGGAACAGGAAGGCATCTGTCCTGTATACTGTTTGGTTCAAGAATCACCTTAATTCACAATATAATACAATACTACTTGTATAATAATGCACTACGTCGGAAAGCAAATCATAAACAGCCAATGGCAACATGAGATAAAAATGCAAAATAAAAAAATATGGAGAATCCAGCCAGAGAAAGGGGTCGGAAAAAATGAGTACTTAAAGACAGAAACAGCTGCTCAGTGAGCTTCCCAGTTTAGAGTTCTTCAATTACTAACCCTAATGCTGCACACTGTTAGTAAACTCAAAATGAACAAGAAATACTTTAGATTGTAACCAATCTAATACTCCACGCACACTGAACACCAATACTACTACTACTACTACAGTATTGCTACCACTACAACTGCAACTAAAGATCCGAGACACATCTTTTACAGAAGCCGTGTTGTAGCCCATTTTGTCTCAAATTTTGTGGCCATGGCAACGGGGGTCGGTTAAGGAAAAATGTGGTTTGCAGCATTCGACGGCCCATCCCCGAAAACCTCAATACACGCAAAAATCTTGCAGATATCTCTTGCAGAAGCCGAGTTATAGCCCATTTTGTCCCAAATTTCATTGCCAGGACAATGAGGGTCAGTTGGTCGTAAGTATAAGTGGCACTGTTAAATTAGCCGACCCCAACAACACCACTCTAGAACCAAACCGGAAGTGAATCAGATGATTGGTTGCTGAGATATAGCCATTTGAATTTCTTCCAGGAAAGCTCTTCCAGGAACAGAGGTCGGTCATCGGTCGGTTGGTCCTCAATATTACACTGATCTCATGTACTCCTCTTCACTACATTAGAAACGTAGCGTGCGAGGAGTAAAAAGAGATTTATGTAAAAAAAACTGTTCGGTTTACAATACGGTGTAAGGGATCTCCCATTGAAATGGCTGGGCACACAACAGTGCTGCACTACCGCGCAGCCTGTGATGCATAAACCATGAGCTGTAAAACAGCTGACTGACCTAAGGTAGCCAGTTCGACTGTCAGGTTCTGCAGAGTGTCATTGGTCTGATTAACAACCAGCACGTCAAGAACAATGTCGTATTGGTTGACGTGAACGTAGGCCTCGGCATAGACTGGGTCAGAGAAACCAGTCAACTGCGTCACCTGCATATGACATCATAACACACACATGAAGATGTTTACGCTAACAACAGTATTAATAACAACAATTTCGTTGTCATTATGGCCAGGGATGGGGTCCTCAAGAACAACCCAGAAGAGAGAGGAATAGCTTTGGCCTCAAAGGCCACTTTTGTGTCCTTGAGGACCAATGGCTTTGGCCTTAGAGATCAGTTGCCTTGAAGATGCTGGCCTCAAACCCATTCCTGTTTATGGCTAACTACACATAGCTCGTGAGACCAACATCACACTTGAATGAACACACACATATGCATGCATGCAAATGTGGATGAATGAATGACATCAACACAATGCATTTGCCACTGCCTACCAATGGATGGTAGAGACATAACAAACAATTCAATATTTCCACCAATTACATAACTGCACCCAAGTCTACTCAGCTCATGGGTGTTGGGTGAAAAGCTGGGCCGTAAGTAGGCACATCACGTAATGCCGCATCACTTTAGCATGGTCATGCAGCGTAAACTGGTGTCTTGCTGAGGGCTAAGAAAATGATGATCAGTGCCACTCTACGCACAATATGGCTTGGGTAGAACTTTACATTTTTACGCACACAATAAAACAATGTGTAAATGTAACACAGAATACAGAACATCCCAATCTTACATTCTGCAACTGACAGCAATACGTAAATTTTATTTCATTACTAGTTGTAAAAATGAGAAAAATAACCTTGTTCAGTTTAGATGAGGTTGCAATGTCAGATTCCTTCTTGTTGCTGAACCCCAGAGCTTGTGACAAGGTCAGGTCAAACATGTTCTGCCAAATGGAAACACAAGCAGAATCTACATTACATACTGCAATACATACTGTCAACAACTCGTCAAAACTATCAGACTACAAATTAAATGCATAATGCAGCAAAGGACTGCACAGTTGTCTGACAACTGCCTCAATGTCATTCTAGCCAATAATCATAGAAAAAAATATACACGGCTGATAATCAATGTTTTCATAACTATCTCTTACACTGCTTCTTCAATGCACAATGTGACAAAGAGTTAGTTGTCTAGTGAGGGAACTGACCTCAGTGGTGCCGAGGTCATTCTGGCTCGTCAGTTGCAAGAAACTAACGGGATCATCGGCCTGGACCCGGACGTACTTCTTCTCTCGACTCTGTGCACAGAATGGCATCAAATGATGCACAACGTATCCAACGTTAGCAGCAGCTAGCTCAGGCTCAAGTCGCTTAACACCTCAGCTTCAACTGTCCACACTTCGTTCAACACTACTGGAGTCCATCAAACTTATTCGGACGTTAAAACACCAATTCGGTCATCGTAGGGTGACAACTCTGCAGACACTGTCGAATTTTGCGATCTTTCAGCCAACAAGCAACAAAAGCTTAGTTAAAATCCATTGATGCTATCACAAATATACGACAGAAACAATGTCGTAAACTGAGACAGACAAGTGATTAAGCACACATGTACATAGAAGAAAAGCATAATGCATATGACAGTGACAGTAAAACAGGATTATCAGTGACTCATGTACAATGCGCAGGTTACGACACTCTCATTACTACTGCACGAAAAACTTCCCAATTCCTTGAACCTATAAATGCTAAAATCAATATTCAATTAATGTCAGTGGCTTGGATCTATTCGTACACCGCTATCGCTGCATAAACAGGGCACAGGACGACTGCAGACCTTCAGAAATTCTTTCTCTTCGTTGGCCTTGACAGACAGCATGACAGAGAGTGACTGGCGGCACTTGTCGTTGAAGATGTGAAACATGAGAGGAGACTGGTCGGCCAGCACACGAATGCACGTCGCAATACGATCAACGTCATCGTCGGTTATCGGCTGACAACAGCAACAATGCACCGACACATGCACAACTGTACTGAATAGAAAACAAATACCACAAGCAATGAAACCTCCGACAAGAATGGCAACAAACTACAAAGGACTTAATGCAATGATCCAGAATGCACAAAACAATTTATGATCACCAAAATCACAAAAAAATTGCTCATCAAGCCATTAAGATCACTCCACAAAATTTCATCAGCATTCGTTCACAGTGTTCCGAGTCATCACATGGAGGCAAATCAACTGACTGAAAAGCATAACTAGTTTCAATGCTTCAATTCGGTGGAAACAACTATGCCAAAATGTGAAATAATCAGCATTTTAGTGTTGTGCCATTATTCTGAAAATTCTTCCTAGTAACTTGGCCTAACCTGGAGCAATTCCAAGAGAAAAAAAACATGAGTTTGTACAAATATATCTCAGCGCTACAGAAGACGTTCATAATGACGAACAGTAGAACTGTTACTGAAGATACTGAAACTGCCATATACCACAGTGGAAAAAAAGAATTACAAAGCAGAAGCTACAATATCCAAACAACTTGATCAAAACAAAGGTAGCAGTAAAATCACACGTAACACATAACAATGCCTCAAATACCTTTGATGGCAAACCCGATTTGCCCAAGTGAATGACTGTAGCCATTATCAACATGGCCTCTGCAAGGAATGCCTGCAACAACATGAATAACATACTCGATGATGTACAATATTCAGCAACAAACATGTCTCAAAAAAAGTATCCCCGACATTTTCGACTGTAACTTGAAAACCAACTATCAGATTTTGATAATTTTTGGTACAAATATTCCTGACACAACTTGCCATCAAATAACCATTCAGTTTCCCACCTCACCCAATGTATGCTTCTGCATTACCTAGGGAAAGCAGATCAAGCGAAATATGTGTTGAAATAAACAGAAAACCTGAAAAAAACATCCCCAACATTATCGATCGTGCCTTGAATAAAAATTAGCAGATTTTAATAATATTTGGCAGAAATATTTCCGACACAACTGGCTATTAAATAAGTTGAAATATCAGTCAGAAATGTGAACAAAACATGTTTTTACGCGTTATGTTAACTAAGCAATCACATCGCATTGGATAAAAAAGTGATATTTCGCTGGCTGTGCTTTTCCCAGGTACTGCAGAAACAAACGTTAGGTGAGGTGGGAAATTGAATGGTCATTTGATGGCAAGTTGTCCAAAAATTATCAAACTCTGACAGTTGGTTTACAAGTTACAGTTGACACAGTGTAGATTGTTATAAAATGTACTACACATACATACTTGGTGGTAATACGGTGGCACCACAGTGTGTCAAAGTTACTGCACATCAGACTTAAGTCAAGTACCTGTAGGCAGGTAAACCATCTCGGTATCTAACCACCCGCCAAGGTCAACTCAGTCTTCTACCCCTCTGAGGTAAGTAAATCGAGTACCAGCCTATCTGGCTGCGGTTAAGTTGGGGCACGTTCACCTGTGTCGGGTGGCAGGTAACACTGTGTGATCCCATATGGCAGGTGACGCTCCGTAGCCCTGAGATGGAGATGGGCTTCCCATTAAGAGCCATAACACCACCTTTAACCTTTGTTTACTATTACTATGGCTAGGATTTCAGTTATTACACTAGCAGTGGGTAGGCATTTAGCGAAGACTATGTGCGCCAGAAACTTGCAGATCTCTGCTTCGATGTTGGTTACTTGTCAAAACAAAGCTTCAAAATCAACCTTCTGTTGCATCACCATGCTGTGCATACATACTGTGAAGTTGGGGTTATGTACATTCCTCTTATTCCTGACGTTTCACTGTTAATTATTATCTATGGCATTACGCCATTTGTTAGTTTAACTCTAACATAAAACAGACATGTGTTAAAACTGCAATCAATGTGCTGCTGAAATAATTAATCACACCATTAAAAAATTAATCATCTGAGCACTCTAGCTGAGACGTAAGATCCACAAATCAACACAAAAACTGAAGCGTACATTCTGCCTGCGTTTGTCTGGAGTCTGTGAAACATAGCGCAGTGCGAGTTTGGTCAGAGTAGTTGATAGAGATGCTCCTATGAAGAAGTCACCATCCATTAGGAACTGCCTCAGTGGAGGCCTGTCAGATGATACACATAGATAAGCATGTCAACAAACTGCACTTCACAATTATGCAGTAACAGCAAAAAATGAAGATTTACGTAGTTTCTGTAATTACATTTTCCCCGCCTTCAAGCGTCAGAGAATGAAAAATGCCAAGTTCAAGCAGCATTTGTATCTGCATCTGTTTAATCATACGCCTTTATTGTTACAAATCTACTGGTTGCATTCACAGAAAATCAACAATTAATAAGCGTAGTACAAAAAAAGACCCAGCAATTTTATGATAAAATCTGTCAATTCTCCTATAAAAAAGTTTAAAGCTATTGCACGTTGCTCTAAACCCTAAAATACTAATCAAGCTGCAATTGCTATTTCCTAAAAACAAAGTCTTAGCAGTATAAGAGATATACGCAACACTCAGAACAAAAGCCTACACAGAACACACAAAACCCTTTCTCCACAAATTTCCAGGACAAAAAAGCACATGGTTTCTTGTGTTAAGAAAGTAGCATGAATAAAAGCAAGCAAAATTACGAACCGGACTTGGTCCTTTTTCACCGGCAACGCAGCGCTGAAAGCACTCTGCGAGGCATAGGTTCCATCAGCCGTGACGAGTTTCTGGACCACACCTTGAATCATCTGAATATCCTCCTCTTTTTCGTCACCAGCCGCCTTCTTCAACTCATCATCTACTATTGGGATCTGATCAACATCGTCAATGCAACCAAACATTAACCAAATAAATTGAATTGATTCGATACGTAGTTAGTTAGTTAGTTCGTAAATTTAAAGGCGTACACTGATTGCATTACTGGCATGGCATACTCCGCATTTATCTACACACCATGAAAAACCATGTAACAAGATAATTACCGAATGAAATTTATACTGAATCAAAGTAAATTCAAGTAGAGATACACAAATCTCAATCTGCATCTTATTCGCTGTGGACATTCAGTTTAGCTTTTTGTATCGTACTTTTATGATTTTATGTGTAATTTGTACATTTATCATGCTACTTTTGGCGTAATAAATGACTCACTGATTGACTGAATGCGCATCACAGAAGAATGGCTCGACTATCTACAAATCTAACGTGCTCCAGTGACATTTTGAAATGCTATATAAAAACGTTCTGTTGGGCATCTATAATATCTGTGACACTATAACACTTGTAGAACCTTTTGATGCCTGTAAGCTACAAAATTTACTGCTGTAGTTGTTGTATAGCTGTATTAAGTGTTAAACAACACTGCACTAGATAAAATGACCAATGAAACACAAAAAACAGCAACCTCGCCAAGTGATTGCCGAATAAGTGTCATTACACTTTGAATGTCCTCGCGAGTTGTACAATACTCGCCGAGTATCCACATTGCAGACCGATGGATCCTATGTCACAGAGCAAAAATCAATTCTCTGTTTAATTATCTAATCAACCGCAATCACAATACAATCAATGTACAGTTCAGTGAACTGCTTACTTACTTACTTAATAACTACAGGCAAGCGAAAAGTATCAAGTCATCAATTCTTTCATAATTTCACATAGACTTACATGACACACTTAAAAATAATTATCAGTAACATCTTATCTAACTTGCATTCTGTTAACACTAAACCTTGTATCATATTTTAAAAATAACAACAACCTGCTATTTGGCATATTTTTATATTGTCACGATCAAATCTTTTGGCTGCAACACTGCATTAAGTCCGGGATAAAAAAGCCATTACAGTTTTGATGACAGGTTGCTTCAATGCTTTTGTTAATCTGTTTATCACTAAATGCAATGGTGAAAGAATTACTAAATCCAACCACAACTAGATAAAAGTTATCGTAAAACTTGTGGCATTTTCCATCTGAGACATGGTGTATAACAAAATTATGTGACTTACTTGAGAGACTTGATGGAGGGGAACGTATCGAGCAGCTTCGAGATGATGACCGGTCGAAGCTGTTCAAAGCGCTGAGTTGCTTCACGTACAAACACAAGAACATCAGCAGCTGCCAGCTCGTTCTGGTCACTCAGGAACTCTATCAACTGCACGTACACGCAAACACTGCACACGTCAAACTAGCGGTCTGCTTCGATTGGTGAAAGATGACAACGACAATCCAAACTGACTGTCTAGCTCTCCTAGTTAATTTGCTAACAACTATCGATAAAAACCTGAACATAAAATAGTGCAAAAAAGTCAGCTATTTCAATGCGTAAGTTAATTAAGTTAGTTAGCTGAAGCATGCAATATAGAAACTTAAATCAACAGGTGTTCGGAAATAAAAGCGATTGGCCGTACCACTGGAATGACAGTGGAAGCCACGTCGGCAAACTTGACACTGCACTGGTGCAAGCTGCGCACAAGCAGCTGTCGATATTTGCCGGTGTCCTCATGTTCCATCGCATTGTTGGTCTTGACAACCTCCTTCTTCAGCACAAGCACCATCTGACAGACCACCAACAGCCAACATCAGCCTGCTAGCTACACATCTCAGACTGCCGGTTCAGTTATTATAGCAACGAAAACAGCTAAGCTTAAGATGACTGCTGTAGGTCATTCAAGGTCATCGATGTTCACACCAATAAAAAGCTTGTCACTGTTGATTGTTATGATAAGCAGCATGTCTCTGCCTATCTGCAACCGTTTTCACGCTATGCGAGCCAATAGCGGTTATATAACCACTTTTAGGTGAGTAGCCGTCTTCGACGCCTGCCTACACTGGCCTCCTTGAACCTAGGGGGTCAGGACCTCATCATCATCATCATCGACGCGAAGTGTTCAGCTGTAGCATTCCGCCGTTGCGATTTGTCGCCAGAAAGAGCGATCTTCTGCCAGCTGTAGAGCGTCGGTCACTGATATTCCCGTGTCTCGACAGATATGATGGATCCAAGTGATAAGAGGTCGACCACGAGCGCGTTTCCAATCAGGAGATGGTCGGACACAAGATGGTGCCGGGGTCAGGACCTGAACTGCTAAAATCTACGTTAATGCTGAAAATTTCATATAAAGGTTGTCTTGGTCTATCTCCAACCATTCATCACAATTTACTGTTGATATGTGCACTGCAACCAAAAATTGTGGAAAATTCACTAAAAACCCCTTTTTGGGGGTTCAAGGTCATTCAAAATCACCGATTTTGATAAATCCAAAAATCCTGTCACAAGTGCTTGTTATGATAAGCAGCACGTCTGTACCTATTTGCAACCGTTTTCACACTATACGAGCCAATAACGGCAAAATAACGTCTTTTTAGGTGGGGGTACCCCTATTTGATGAACTTGTTTGAGGGAAACCCCTGCACCACAGGCACAAAATTTTGTCATGATTAACTAGAGTCCTTGGGGCAGCCAACAGTGAAATTTTGTGATTCTAGCTCACACCGTTTTGATGCAGATCACGAGTGTGACAGATGGACAGACACACGGATGGACGCCTAGACAATGGCTAAGACGCACGAATCATTCTGCTGACGCGCATAAAAAATAAACGGTAATATTTAGACTGAACTTGCCTCTTCTATGTTTCGGGATGACACAAGATCGAGAGCAAGGCTAAGAGTCTTCTTGCGAACTTCGAGGTCAGGAGCAGACAACACCCTCAAAATATCCATCACAAGTTCCTGCACAGCAAAACAAAGTCTACACACATTGTTCACTCTGTCAAGTCAAGCTACATTCAAAAACTTGAAAAAAAACAACCTGCTTCGGTCTACTGTCAGAAAATAACTTCAACCTGGCCTAACCTGTGGCTAAAATGAAAAACTTGAAATAGCCGATAAAATATGGCAGTTCTGTGAAGCAAATGATCGGACAATACCTGCAGGATCTTCTCGTGAGCCGGTGCCTCACGCAGGGCAATTAGCCGATCGAGAACGATGAGCTTAACGTTATTGTCGCTCTCCTTAACTATCAACTCAATGTAACAGCTCGCAGCAGCCTACACAGCACAACAAACAGCAGCAACATTTCTGACCATGACCAATTACTGTTGTCAATATTCTGCAATTGTAAACAATACATGCCAACACAAGGCAATACTGCATCGTAAATAAAAGCACAAAAGATAACGAATTGCACATCTGTCTACTTCTACCTTCAACATTGCAGAGATCAGAATAAGATATAAATACATGGTGTGAAAGTAGAACAGAGGATGGAATATATATCACGGTGCTGTAGTGTAGTAACTCAGAATAAGAAGAACTGAATGAAAACGTATCAAGATACACACAAGTACAGTTCAAATACGTCACAACAGAACTGTAATCATTTCACGTTATATTCATCATTCATTATCAGCATAAAACAGCCTCCTCTAGTGAGGGCCTGGCACATTGCTGTTCTAGCCTCATGCAACAAACAACAACCCACAGACTAAACCAGGGGTCTCAAACTCGCAGCCCGTGGGCCGCATGCGGCCCGTGAAGGCATTATTTGTGGCCCGCAACACATTATTGGCTAGCAGGGTTATGATTCAACAACGCGAGGCCTGTGCGCAGCGGCACGACATCACAATGCTAACGACATTGTTGAATTGGGTATCTTGTTCTTTTAGTAACCCAGCAAAATTACTATTTTTCTCATTTGCGATTATTTTATTTCTGAACTATACTGTAAAAGTAACTATATTATATTTTTGTCATTTGTATTAATTACTGCATTTGTTCATCTCTAAAACAATGCGGCCCACTGACTGAATGATATCTTGAGGTGTGGCCCGCACCCACAAATGAGTTAGAGACCCCTGGACTAAACTAACTGGCATGTGCATAATCTAAGAATAATGCCCAATTCACAAGGTCTATGACTCAGTTGTTGCATCATGTCGACTTCATAGGTGTGAAAACAGTCACCAGACAAGTTTCCAATTTGCTGCTCAGCTAGGTGGCTAGCAGGGTTATGATTCAACAACGCTAGGCCTGTGCGCAGCGGCACGACATCACAATGCTAACGACATTGTTGAATTGTCACCAACAGAGATCAACATTAACGAATGACAGAACATCTTAATGGTTATGGAATTGAAAACTGGATCACAGCAGTTCAGTCGTGTCTGCAATTCCAGTTCACCCCTACGATGTTAATGCGGCTCAACTCAACAGTCGTAGGTGTGAAATGGCCATAACACATTTACACATTATGCAATTACAGCCGACTTCTCAAGAACACTATTCAACAGCCTGTCCAACCTACAGACAAACTTGGTGCCCACCTTGACAGCAGTTGGTGCACTGGACAACGTGACCAGAGTTCCAGCAGCCTCATAACGAACTGCAGGACTTGACGAGTTCAACAGGTTGTAAATACACCGAATAAACCGAGCTCGCTCCGACGGATTCGCATGACAAACCTGCACGCAAACATCTCTCCACAATACACGTTTTACTTACATGGACATATGATCATTTGCATTTTGATAGTTTCAGCCAAATATGTTGGCAGGTGGGCAAACCATCTTGGTATGTCACCAATCACCCAGGTAACTCAGCCTGGCCATCCCTTGGCAGGTGGGCACAATCAGTACTGGCAAAAGCTGGAATGTAAACAGGCACACTGCGCAATGTGCTAGCCCTGTATCTGTGATCTTGCAATGTAAACTGGCGTCTGGCTGAGGGCTAAGGAAGCAGAGATCAGTGCCTCTATGGGCCTCATGACTTAGGAAAAACTTTACATTACATTTGTTATGTAATGAAAGAATATCGTGGCATGACTTTTGAACATATTCAGAAGACACATTATATCACAGCTGGTTGTTCAAAGGAACCCAATGGTTCAAAGTCTCCCCATTCTATCGTACAAGGTAAGCACAAAGATGCATCCTCTATACAAAAATATAGCACCTAAAAAACAACACCCTTTCTAGCCATATAGCCCATAAAGCCCAAATTCCATTACACCGACTTTCACCAAAACTTCCCTGCAGTGAAATATCGTGGACACAGGTCTTGAAAGTTGCGGACTCAAACGGTGACAAATCATAAAATCATGAAATTTCGGCAAAAGTTGCCAACACAAATCATGAAAGTCGCGGACACAAACCATCTCCACATGTCAAGATGTTTGCGACAAAGTCAGTGACAAGTCCGCGACAAACCCGTTTCTGTCGCATTTTTTTGTCGCTCTGATGGAATTTAGTCCGTTACAATACACGGGGAAAGTCGGCGACAAAGTCCCGCGGCAGACACAAATCATGAAAGTCGATGAAATGATTTGCGTCATGGACTTTCATGATTTGTGTCCGTGACTTTCACCACAGGAAAGTTTCGGTGAAAATCGCAAAGTCTGCGTTATGGAATTCGGGCTTAAGACGGCAATGATTTCATTTCCTCATCTATTAGAAAAAGACCAGCTTACACTGCCAGACCAATAAGACCATGCCTATGGGGCTTGTGTATCACACTACTTGGCAGTATATGCCACAGCTTTCAGCGGTACTCACCGCACCATCCTATGGAAGGGTGGCCAGAATGAGATAACCCAGAACATACAGGAACAGCTTTCATTAATAATCAATTTTTCATCACAGCTTCTTATATCACCAAAGCCTGGTTGTACAAAGAATCCATCCACAAAGTAAAGTTTAAACGTTGCTAAATCTGGAGTTTCTGCTGACCAGAAATTTTCATGCATTCAACACGAGTACAGAAGAACTAAGCAAACTGACTAAGCAAACTGATGTCTGCCTAAAAACCAGGGACAGTAGAAAATCGCGGAAACACAGTAATCAGGGAAACCGTGATTTTTGTCAAATGCTGTGACTTCGCCAAAATGCCGCAATTTTGCATTTTTACAAGATTTTTTTTTGTTTTGATCAGCATAAGTTGCACTTTATTGTGTGATTTTAATGCAAAAATATCTACCTTTGCCTCTGCTAAAAAGTTCATGAATGTGCTTTGTTACTCAGTAGCCCAATATGTAAGCATAATGTCATTGTAAAAATATGTATTTTAACAGCAACAAAATTTTACTCATGAAAACCCTGCACTGCATGTAATGACAGTCGTCAGCACTAGATGTTGAGTTATAAAAACCATATAATGGTATTCAGGCTTGTAATTTGATGCTGTGATTTTTGCTAATTTTATCAAATTTTTGCTCTGCTTTTGCCATTTTTTGTCATCATTTTCTACTGTCCCTATTAGAAACCTGCAAATCACTTTAATTCATTGATACAATACTAGCAGCAACTTGTGCTGAAAAAGCCACAAACCTTGTAGATAAGTTCGACAATAACCAGCTGTAAGATGTCGCCAAACGTGTGTACCTGGTCGATGCAGTTACTCAGATAGTTCAGTGCTCGATCCTGCATCAACCACAAGCACAATTACTCATAGCATCACCAAAACAACATGCCAAACAGGACTACTTAATGCACTGGCTAACGTAGGTACAAATTACACCGAAGAGCAACGACCTAATTCTAATTCTACTACTGCCGATATGTATTATCGTATTATTGCGCTGTTTAGGGTGGTCCACATTACAATAGAAAAAAATAAGTTGTTAAATTTCAATGTGGCACCT
>Ga0056128_1002683_pt1 | contig 21249 bp, 10 predicted proteins | sample WorMetLIZISLAND2_FD_71113 | JGI IMG/M metagenome (GOLD analysis project Ga0056128, IMG submission 71113) | Marine gutless worms symbiont microbial communities from Max Planck institute for Marine Microbiology, Germany - Olavius geniculatus... ... | reverse complement strand
GCCGACGCATGGGCTCTTGCCGACGACCGGTCAACGTGGAGGGCGCTACGACCCACAGCTGGTTACGTGCAGCAGTGAGTGAGTGAGTGAGTAGGCCGCCTACCTTGCAATACGAGAAATAAAATGTCAACAGCAAGACAAAAAAAGTAAAGGACAGTCTTCTTGCAAGAGAAGAAAGAATTTCAGTAGACCAGAGAAGCGAAGATATTCCCCAAAATCTCTAGTCATTTCTGTGCATGAATGAATTATTGGGAATTGAATACAGCAGTGGTTCATCGTAAGTCTAACGTCCTAACTGTTATGCAACCAAGCCACTAGAAAAAACAAGAAATTTAACCTAAGGCTCACGAGAAGCGCGAAAGTCTATAGCAGTTCCTGTTCGCAAACTGTCAGTCTATCTACAGCCATTTTGTCGCAGTTCATTCTTGGAGTGTGCGCTGCAGCCGAAGATCGCAAAAATCAATAAAAACCCCTTACTTCGGAAGTTTAGGGTGTTTCAAAGTCATCGATGTTGATACGACCGAAAAGCTCGTCACTAGTGCTTGTTGTGATAGGTAGCATGCCCATGCCTATCTGCAATCGTTTTTACGAAAGATTGGCCAATAACGGTAAAATTACGACTTTTGCTGTGTAGAAATTCCAGCGACTGCCCGGGCGTACGCTCTTTGATGCCCTCATTCGCAGATTTCCTTGAACCTAGAAAATCTAGACTTGGACCATTAAAATCTACGTTCAATGCTGAAATTTTCATATGCAGCTTTTCCATGTCTATCTCAATTGGATTCGGCGCATTCGCTCTTGAAATGTGTCTTGCAGCCTGAAATCACCAAAAAATCCATATAAACCCCTATTTTAGCATTCAAGGTCATCCAAGGTCATTGAATTCGGTGGCAATCGAGAGCCAGTGTATGACTTCCTATTAGTGATTAACAGTAACCTAGGCCCTATCTCGCACCGTTATTGAGATACAGCAACTTATTGCTAAAAATCGCAAATTTTCCCACCCCCTCTCATTTAGCGCCCTCGTTTTGGGTGACCCCCTTTATGGAAAAGCTGTATGGTTCCTGAAACTAGAGTATTCCAGGCAGCCGACGGCGAAAATTTGGTGATCCTAGCTTGCACCATTTTTGACTGATCCACCAGTGTGACAGACAGACAGACAGAATTGCAATGGCTAAAACGTGCTGAAAGCAGTAGCTGCTTTCGCGCGTAAAAACTGAAACCAGGGTTCCCCATCTTTGTCATTCAACGATATAAGGACTTTTAAAGCACATTTCCAAGACAAATGTTCACTGGTTCGGAGACAACCCCGTCACTGCGACCACAAGTCCACAATGTGCAAAGAATACCATATGATAATTGCTATACAGCATATGCATAGAGCTAATGTCATTATACTGTCGCAGTACCACAGATTCACTGTAGTTAGCAGCAGATACCGAACTTTGGTTATTATATTTCCTTGACAGTAGTAGCAGTCCCATTAACCTATGTATGTAGAAGTGACGTCAATACCTAATATCCTACAACTAAATATGAAAGTGTTAAATTCAAGGACTTAGGGTGCGTTGCACCAACGTCGTTCATGACCGCGGCTCAGCTGAATCAAAATTTGAACCAAGATCACGCCGAATTACGTTGCACCAAGTTGAACGCGGATCAGCCGATCCCGTTCAGTTGAACTGCCGTGGTTATACCATGGATGACGCTGATTGGTCAACCACGCTGGGCCTACGGGCCAACTGCAGTGACGTCACAGTCACACGCAATGCTTAGGAAACAGTCCAGTACAGATTGGCCGTAATTTGGTCAAATTTTAAGTTTCCCTGAAGTTAATACACAATTTTCGCATCAACAGTTGCATTGATAAAGTTCAGAAGATACGCATTTTGTGTTCCAATAGATATTCGTTAATTATTCTACGTCCGCTGTCGATAATATACCATGGGTACGGCATAGCAATGGCGCATCAGCACTCTAGAATGCCTTTTATTTATCCATTAATTAATTTACCCAATACCCAGCAAAAACACCACAGAAAATAGATATAGCACAAATGTAACATATCTAGACACAAGCATAATTGAATTTAACATCTTATAAATCAATACGAATAAGTTTTTGTTGCTGTGGTTAGGGTTCGATCATATGTTTACTGTAGCAGCGAGACATTGACACCGAAAAATGTGATTTATTCATCTATTTGTTAATTTATCGAGCACAAAGACAACATAAAACGTATACGGTAAAAATCTAACATATCCAGATCATCAGTATAATTGCATTAAGTCTAATTATATACGAGGAAGTTTTTTGGACAGGATAAAATTCGAATTGGAAAATTTTTTGCAGCAATAGTATCACAAAAAATATTTATTACCGAGTGCGCATACGTAACCGCGAGTTGAACCGAGATCAAAATTTGATTGGTGGTCAGATGGCAGTTCAGAATTGAACGGAGATCAACGCTTTGGTGCTATGCAATTTACGGCTGAACTAGGTTTAAATTCTGATTTGACCCGGGTTCAAAGTTGAACGACGTTGGTTCAATGCGCCCTTAAAGGACAAAGTTAAGATTACGGTTAAATCGCCGATAGTCAACAGGCCCTCTCACAGCTCTGGTGACCGATGCGAGCGGTGCTCATCTCCATTTCCAAGGCCCCAAGCCGGCTGATACAGACGAACCCGTCCCTGCCTTATATATGGTAGTAGGAGGGCCAGACCTCCGCATATTACTGCTGTAACATTCCTGGCGGTGAAGCTGGTACCAAATTGTACTGCTTGGCGAACAGAGACACGTGTGTGAACAACTTGCCCAAGGTCATTACCTGCAGTGCTCCGGCTCGGTGTCAGCAGGGTTACAAGTTTGGCACATAACCGTTACGCTATCAAGCTACACACAAGGACAAGGGGGAAAGCTGTAAACAGAAAAACAGCCACCTGAATAGTATCGAGATTGAAGTCCGGTGGCAGTCCAGTAACTGACTGCAGACTGATGCTCCGTACTGTCGGATAGTCAACATGCAGCTTCAGCGCACAGGTTATCTGACTGTGCGCGCCGCAAAGAACGCGCACGATGCCTTCCGAGTGCAACCAGTCCAGCGCATACCTGTCAATGTAACCATGAGCATCAGAGCTAGGGATTGCAATCCCGAGATCCAGGCCGTTTTTGCCAATCCCGAATACCGGAATCCCAGGATATCAAGATTACCAAAAATTAGTTGAAACTGTACTTTTTTGCATGTTAAATGATACAAATTTCAATTCTAGTCATCTAATAAATAAAACATTTCATGCACGCTAGAGTCCTATGACTTGCTGTGCACTGTAATTTGTATTTTGACAGTCAGTCACTCAATACAGTTCGGATATACCTTCCACAGGGGCCCACTGCATCATATGAATAAAATAAATCTTTTGAGGATACCTAATCCTAAAGCCAGGATACCAGGATTACAAATTTCCTGGGATTGAGAATTCAATCCTGGGATTTCAACCATTTAATGATCAAAGCTGGATTTAATCCCATTTAGGCCCTGCCTGTTCAGCAAAAATACCAGGCTCCTCACCCAAATTTCAGATTCTGCAACATTCCTACCTGCCACCAGGTCAGGCTCAAAGTCATGTCAGCACTAAGCAACATAGGAACATGAAATCAAGCTAGTGCACTGTCTTGCTTGAACATGTGAAATTCCAACTATCCCCACAGACACAAATGCAATTGCTTTGCACGTTTTTGTGGCTGCAACTATAAAACTTCAAAAATTTGTCATTAGCGAACCAAATTTTTCACCATCGGAGAAGGGTAGCGATAAACAGCACCAGTTGAGACGATCAAGCTTGTACCCATGACACATTATGATGTCAGCATTACGTCACGACTAGCAAAGAATATTTAATCAACTGTCATATTTTGTTGCAATATTTTGAATTAGTATTTCTTCAGCTACAACTGTTAAAATTTTGTGTAGATTGATCATCATTTCAGTGAATTATGAAAAAAAAACAAAAAGGAGTCCCTTTTTATGAACCACCATGTATATTGTAAAAACAGTAAAATAGACTATATACTTGTGCCTCAGTGGCTCAATTTCCTCCAGGAGATGGAAGTGTTTGGTCCAACGTTGGTAGATGGACGTCAGCAACCAGTGGAGATTGTCTGACTTCAGTCTTTGGTCCCGAGCAAACTGAAGCAAATCTTCAACTTTCAGCACTGGTACATTCACCTTAAAACACCACATATTTTAATTCACCATTTGCACTCTGATCGAATGATTGATCATTCACTTCACAACAGTACTGTAGCGGTTCAAAACCATCCCCCTTCGCTTAACTTTGCCTCTAAGTTACTTGGTTAAAATTACGTAATTCATATAAGACCTCTTCACCATGAGTTTTAACGCCAAAAACAATGTCTGAATCAGTTGAGAAATGCCAAAGTTATAGCGTTATTTCGCTACCCGTTTCAATCCCTAATCTGTGCACCAATAATTACAAGAAATTAGTTCTTGTCGATGTGGCAGTGCTCAGTGTGCATGCGCTGGCCCCCAAAATCACATAATTACCGAATCGGACACCGAATCACTGGCATTCTGCTCAAGTGCTCACTCGGTGCAGACGCATCCGATCTTTGTCCGAAAACCATGAAAACGAAGACGGAGCAAAGCAAGATTGGGCCGAGAGAAAATTCCGTAGAAATTATAGTACTACTAATTTATAAGCATGAAGAGTTAAACATGTAAAAGTAGTCAACAAACTGCTGTTTTGGTGTGGTCTGCCTAAACACTGCAGACCAAAGTTCTGAAAATCAACCTTAGATCCCAGACATTGCTTATGTGGCGTGATCTCACCCTGTTGCTTAGTGCCAAATGACTTCGGCCCTTATTTACCTTAAAGTGCCTAGTCCAAAATCATGCAGCAATCTCAGGAGGTTCTTCAACGGGTTACAAAAAATTCTGCTCAACGGTTTCTCAAACAAGTTTTACATCCTTCTTGGCATGTCATTTCGGAGACAATTTTTTTTCCAGGCAAACACCGACACTGGTAACCTTGATCTTGCGGATGCATTGCCCTCATACAGACAACAAAAATTTCAAAAGCAAAAATTAAACAAACACAGAAAAAACAATTTAACGTACCCACGTACGCAACCTAAGTAACAACACAAAACTGAAAACGAGGTTTCAATGCCTTTTGTGCTATCCGGCAGCCAGAAAATAGATCCGGCCTATTCCACAGCTCCTGAGGGCAACCCACACAGGATCCAGACTCCAGGGTTATGAAAAAACGTGTCCAGACATTTCACCCCATGGCTGTTTGAACCACTAAAAATTGCAGGCAACGGCGAAGACGGACGAAAGACAGACAGCAAAAAACAGCAGAGATAACGACGTCATCTTGCCGTCATTGTCTTCTCAATCTGTCTGTTTCCGCTGTTGTCCAGGGGCGAAACGTCCAGGCAAGGGGCAACATGTCCTTGAGGCAAAGCGTCCCGGTGGCAAAACAGATTACAGGCCTAACATCCAAAGGGTGAAACGTCCATAACTGTCAAAAATATGTACACAGCAGCACACGAGAAAAATCAACCTCAATGCTGGCAACGGGCCGTGGCTTCTCGCCATGGTCGGCGAAAGTTATCGTGACTCGGAGAGGTTTTGTGAGCTCCGACGGCGCAACCGACGCAGATGCGGCTGAAGGGTGAGCTTCCATGCTGACGTCCTGACTCGACTGAACGATGCTCTGAGTTGCCTGGTGCGGAGGCCTCATCTCTAGCACTAGCAGACGCTCGTCAGACTGAACGAGGTGGAAACCAGACAACTCGCGCAGTGCGGTCAGAAATGATTCTTCCCTGTCAGCCGCAAAGAAAAAACACGGGTCCATTCCTAACACAGCTCAGTAAAGCCCAAATTCCATTACGCCAACTCTCACTGAAACTTCCCCATGGGGAAAGTCGTGGACACAAATCATGAAAGTCACAAACACAAACCATCTCGACATGTCGAGATGTTTGCGACAAAGTCAGTGACAAGTCTGTGACAAACCCGTTTGTGTCGCTCTAATGGAATTTAGCCCGTTACAATGCACGGGAAAAGTCGGTGACAAAGTCTGGGACAAGTTCGTGACTAAGTCGTGGACACAAATCATGAAAGTGGGCGACGTGATGTGTGTCGCGGACTTTCATGAATTGTGTCCTCAACAAGTCCGCAAACTTGTCCCGAACTTTGTTGCAAAGTCAGCATAATGGAATTTGAGCTTAACAGAGCTGCAAAATGATTAATGATGAATAGGGCACTTATTATTATTAACCATGCGGTTAATTATCAAACAATTTAACAACAAGGAAATTTTAATAGTTGAATGTTCGACTAAAGTCACATCACTTAGAAATCATTATACGCAGACAGTGGCATCATGATGGGGGGAGAGGAAAATTGTCCACACCTTAAATTTTAGCCTGTCGAGAAATTTTGTTACTCTTAATTTTAAAAAATTTTCTAAGTTCAAAAATACAAAATCTGGGGCTTGAAAACTCCCATTTTAATTAAATTTAGGGCAAGACTTAACCTCTGTTGGAACTTTGCAGCTGCCTGTCTGAACTTTGTCAAAAATTAGCAGCTGTCTTGTCAGAAAACTGCAACTTCTTGCCTGTAAATTCTGTCAGCCATATTGACATTGTAGGTAAAGCAAAAAGCAAGTTAAGTTGGTTGAAAGTACAAACATTACCAGAAATGTCCTCCAGGAAACGTGAACATTATTCTAGCCTGCCCATAGTGGTAAAAAAATAAAGTGTCTCAACTCTGAACCTGTGCTCGATCCTGAAACTGGCCAGCTGTTGTTGACTGCCAGTAGGTGTCGCTACTGGGCGTAGGTGTTGGCTGTTTGTTAGTCCGCCCGGAAGCGATAGCTTTTGGAGCGGGGTTCAGTTTTGCTGCAGATGTTTTTTTTCTTTTTTATTTCAACGCAAAATCTCTGAGATGTGTTGGCCGATTGGCGCGAAATTTTGCAGGGTAATCAGTACTAAGCCGAATTTTATAATGACAATCCAAAATTTTGAGACACCCACCTCCAAAAATTTTTAAAAGCAAAAAAAAATGCAAAATCTGGCCTGATTTCGGACGACTTTACACTTCGGCGACGAATATCTCCAAAACGGATGAAGATATTTGAAATCGGACACTTACATTTTGTACCACAATTTTTCCCACGTTGGATGAAAAAAGTTTGGCAAACTGATTGGAGATTAAGTGATGAAATTGTACCCATCCAAATCAACTTTTTTCAGAAGACCATATTTCAGCCCCTAGAGGGGGGCACCGCCTCCTTAAAATTTGGAAGGACAAAAAAATGTTCAAAAATTGGGGAGATTTACGACAACTTTCGAGGTTGACCGCAAATATCTCTGGAACGAATAGAGATATTGACAAGCGGTAAAAGGATTATCAAGCACAATTACTCCCGCATTGAATACAAAAATTCGGTAAACTTCGGTCCACCAACACCAGAGATTATGCGGCTAACGTTTACCCACCCTAGGTCGACGGTGCGAGTTTTGCATATACTAATGCATTTGAGTGCGGGCCAGGTGACTTTGCTACCCGGGGAATTTCACCCTTCCCCCTAAAATTTCCCCCCTCAATCGGACTTAGGGCGCCGGGTGGACTCACGTTGGGCTTTGCTCCAAATTTCTAGTTTGTTTATGTTGTATGTAATGTGATGCAAATTGTTGATTTTTACTAGTCCAGTCGATATAAATTTCTTGCAACAATAGACGTAGACATGTAAGCAAACAAAGTGAAATTTGTGTGGCTGTATAGAACTACATTTAGTGAAGTTGTAGTCCAAAATCCACCAAAATCCACTGTACGGAAAGACTTTTATTCCGTATGTTTGCGTGTGAGTGATAATAGAGGTTCTACAGTACTGCATACTCTGTGAAGGGAACTGCTTGTCTGAAAGTAATTAGTACAAGACCGGATAAAAACGCTAAATGACTGTGCCTCACCGCATTTGTGATCTGGCTGTTAACTGAGTAACTGACAACCGTCTGACCCCGTGGAATTCTGCACATTTTATCGCAGAATTCTGGAAAGACTCTGGAGTATTTTTACAGCCGCTTCCAGCAACCAAACATTATTTTGTCTTGTCCGCTGATATACCAGAATCCCACACAAATGTGTGCACATATTAACAAGAAGCCCAGCTGTCGCCAGAACAGCTAACCATACTAGTTGTCAGTGACCTTCAATGTCATCCAAGGTTGATGCTTTTTATGTCATTTGATAGCCAATGTGTGACTTACTATCAGTGATCAATAGCAACCTAGGCCCTATCTCGCACAATTTAACCACAATAGCACGGAAGGGCCTTCAAAATCATCCAAGGTCGATGATTTCTATCTAATCTGACAAAGCGTATGCCACTTCATGTTAAGAGTAACCTTATCTCTGTATCTCACCATATCTCTGACCATTTCCGATATATGGCCAGTTTTCCGTTGAAAATGCACATTTTTTCCTACTCCCGTCATTCAGCCTGAAATTTGAATTTATGTTCCCCTTGGAGTAAATCGCTGAAATTTTGCATGCCCAAGTTTCACACACATGGCTAATTACTCGTGCAAAAAGTTTTCCCCTACAACCTACCCCTTAACCAGGTTACATCCGTTACTGATGGACGAACAGACAGACAGACAGACAACCATGCCAATAGCTCAACCATTACTTAAGCACGGTCGGCTCAAAATTAGAGTAATAACACACATCCATTACTGATGCTATAAAACAGAACAACACAAAAAATGCAAAGTCATACTGGGCAAGTTCCTGGTCTTGGTTGAAGTTATTCCGACAAATGATGGCGTTCCACTCATTTTCCGAGTTTGACAGTTGATCATCTGCCGTCGGGGAAACAGACAGCATCTGCTCCAAACTGTCCGAGAGGCCGAATGACTGGGACTGCTCAAGTAAACGTTTTTCCAATGCCAGCGACTCTTGCTGATCAAATACAAAACACCGCAACCACGTCTATTATTTTGCTGTAAAACTGTGGAACTGAAAAACACTTATTATGGCTGACAGTGTACCAGGTGGGCCAGAAAAGTATCACCCTTTCCAACTACATCCACACAATCCCATATAAGCTGCAAAACACCAGATATTAATACTATTTGAACAGCTTTAACATTTCCTATTAATTATTCAGTTCAAGTATGATACTTCATTTGAAACATTTTTGTAATTCTTTCCGAACACTAATGTTTCTCCACACTTTGACTATGAATCAAACATCAATCACCTTAAAGTTAAACTTTAAAAATGTTTTTTTTTAAAATCAGACTTGTAAAAGTATAAGAAAAAAGATGCAACCTAAAAAACGTTAAGCACCAAGCCCAGTAACAACAAATGGATAGTTAAATACTGGTTGTGACCTAAGAACTCATAGTTCAGGCTTAGAAAATGGACTTGAAAAAATTCCTAAGAAAAACCTTGTGAAATTGTAAATTGCTGAATTAGCAGGAACAAAAAAAATTGTTGGAAAATTCCTTAAAAGTTTTCAAAATCAGCCCCCAACTACACCATGGGCCATAAAAACGTGCCACTTTACTTTTGTCCATATCTTCGCCAATTATTGACCGATTTTCAAAATTCTTTCACTGGCACACTTTGCAGACAATCTGCGATAATGTGATTATTATATATCCCACCACATCTTAAATGCATCTCCACACTATCTTGTGACATAAATATGTATGCAAAAACTAACAATAATAAAAAAAATTTAAATAAATGAAAAAAACACTGCAGACCAACATTGCGATGAATGATCTGTATGACACTTGACTGTTTTAAACCCACACAGTCTAGTGTTGTACAGATCATTCACTGCAATGTTGGTCTGCAGTGTTTTTTTCCAGTTTTACCAAAATGTTTGTTATTATCATTATGTAAGCATATTTCATTGATATTTCACAAGGTGGTGTAAAGATGCATTTATGGTGTGGTGAAATATGTAATAATCACATTATTGCAAATTGTCTGCAGAATGTGCCAGTGAAATAATTTTGAAAATTGATCAATAACCGTTGAAGATATGAACAAAAGTGAAGTGGCACTTTTTTGGCCCACCCGGTACATACACATGACTAAGATTGTTAATGCAAGAGCTCCATTTACCTTTTTTCTTTTCAAAGCTGCAATGCTTCTTCCATTCTCCAGCTCCAAATACTTATCTCTCAACTTCTCCAAGCCTTCCTTCTGTCAAAATCAGACAAATGAAAAAAACATCTCCATCTCAGCTCATCTTTTGCATATAAGACATCTTCAGTAAAAAAAATAAATACACTGAAGCTGTGAAAGTGGGAAAATTAATGACTATTCACGATTTAAAATTAATGACTAAGACAACTGTAATCAATAAATTGTTGATTATTCATGCCACTAAGAAATAAGAATGCATCTAATCATGATTTAAAATTTTTAGTGATTAATACAGCTATACAGCGTTACATTTTTGACTAGCGATGCCAATAAGAATGTACTATAAAATAACAAGGATTTGATTAATCACTTCCTCCAAAGAATGTGACAGTGATTAGATAAAAGAAACACTTAGAATATATGAATGATAATATAGAGCGATTGTTCTCTCAGCATATTTGTGACAGCTGTTTGCTGAATGACTTAAAAAGTTGATAGTTGATAAGAAAATGCATTTTTATTGTCCAATAACCACTGCTAGTTAAAAAATGGCCTAGTTTTACTAAAAATTAATGATCAACACGTAGTCCTGCTGGCAACTGGCACATACGATAAACAAGTTACAAAACAGCATCATTCTGTGAGTTTTTGAAATATTAAAAATCCGAAATATACGTTTTGTAAGAAATTTAATTCTGAGTAGCAGCTGTGAGTTTTATGATGATGACATCACTGTGACGTCGTTTATAAACATAAAATATGGCGACGTGGACACTAAAATTGTCCCGTAACGAACAGCATGCCGTTATTGTACTTTTGTGGGCAAAAATTAAATGCAAATCAGATTCACTCGGAGATGCATCCAGTATATGGTGGCAAGTGCTTTACGAACCGAACAGTTCACGTTTGGTGTAAAAAATGCTAGGTGGAGAGAAATTTGTATCATATACCCAGGTGCAATCAGTCGTTCTTCAGTGGCATGGACAGCAGCCAGCATCATTCTTTACATCAAGCATTCAGAAGTTTGCCGACAGATAGCAAAAATGTTGGAGCAAACTTGGACACTATGTTAAAAAAATAAAACATTACCGGGTAGTCTTTAGCATTTAAAGAGATGGCGTTAACTTGTTAAGTTTATTTATTGTTTTCTTTCTGGTGCTGTTTATCACTTGCAAATTATGATAGATTACTGGTGGGGGAAATAATACACAGGTAGACTGTGTTCTGTGAACAGATGACGTCACAAAAATGACATCATCATCAAAAAAATTTCTACACGTGTTTAGAATAATATTCCCCCAAAAATGTATATTTCACATTTTTTTAGATTTGGAAAATTAACAAAATTACGCTGTTTTGTAACTTATTTATCGAACGACCCTTGTACATTAAGGATAGATGTCACATAACGGCACATACGCAGGGATGGGTTCAAGGACAGCATTTTCAAGGCCAAGGCCAAAGTCAGTGGTCCACGAGGTCAAGGCAAGGCAAGTGGCCTTCAAGGCCAAGGCCAGGCCAGGCAACTAAGTAATAAAATACGTAAGACAATTTCATATTGTGCACCAGAAGCCATCTTAATCATTTTCAAATTGCGATGAACCATAAAAACATAGTTTCAGTGTTTCACTGGATATATCACACAAACACCAAAAGCTCATTATAAAAGCCATATTTATTACACAAGACTAGAGGCCAAATCGTCAAGGCTAAGGCCAGCAATTTTCAATCTTTGGCTATGGCCAAAGACAGACCTTTATTAGGCCAAGGCCAAAACCCAGGCCAAAATTTTTTGTCAACAACCTGTCAGTCCTCAAGGACCCCATCACAGCATCAATCTGAAATGAAATCGGGTTAAGTTTGCAGTGAGTGTGGTGACCACCTTAGACTTCAGTTTCTGAATTTTTTCTTCATATTCCAGCAGACGCTTGCGATCATCAGCTATAAGCACAAAACAATATATGCATACATACACACATAAAAAATTCAATTCAATTCCAACCCCTTTTTGCATTCCTGAGAATTTGGGAATGTAAATATTCAATTATTTATTCCAGGGGATCCTCGGTGCTGAAGAAAAACAAGAGCCCGGGAATGAATTAATTCCCTATGGATACAGTCCGTCACACACCAGATTTGATAACTATATTTTACATATTCCATATTTAACTGCCTTTTTCTTTATACGCAACAGAACTCACATGGGGAACCAAGTCCTTATGAGGCAAAAATAGGCAGTAACTATAAAATAGAATATGTAGTGGCAAAAATAATAACAAAATGCATGTTATGGAGCTAAATCTCAAGCTGCCAAAGTTAGCCACCATACTGAACTGTCACAGGTGGCACGAAACACCAAATAGTTTACGGCTAAATGAAAAAAATTCTTTAAAAAACGTTGTCTAAGCTGCCGTAATTTCTGAATGACAATCGTTTTTCTGAAACTACATAAGATTGAACTGAACAGAAGTGAAATGGAGCACAAAATGTAATAAACATACGTGCAGCAATATCCACAAACTGTAGAATTTCAGATTCAAAGCGATTTAGACATTCTTCTATTTTCTGCAAAAAGCAGTCTGCACAAAAAATGCGAAGTGACAAATTATCAGAGTTCTATCTCTCAAATCAAATTTTATGTTACCAACGACATGCACAAGACCTAATCAATGCAGAGTAATTGGTACTTCAGCTAACCATATTAGCGTCTATTGTCAACTATATGTGCAAAGTTACACCTTGCAGTCCTTGCTAGAAACGAATCCCTGTATAAACCATTTTTAGCTTTTGTCTCATTCCTGTTGCATCTTTACATGCAACAGCATGTAATGCTTCAAGCGTCTTAGCCATCGTCTAGGTGTCTGTCCATCCCTCTGTCCGTCACACTCTTGATCTGTATCAAAATGGCGCAAGCTAAGATTAAGAAATCTTCACTATGAGCTACACAAGGACTCTAGTTTTTGTGACAAAATTTTGTGCCCCTGGGTGAGGCTGTTCCCCTCAAACTAGGGCATCAAACAGAGGAAATTATGAAACTTTCATTCCCACGTACTTTCACTCTTGGAAACCAAAGTTCCATAACTTTCGTTCCCGGGAGTGAAAGTGACGTGAAACTTTCACTCCCAGGAACTTTCATTCCATGGAACTTTCACTCCCACAGCCAACGTAATGTGGTTACGCTCCTCAACACGAATTATGATAATTTAATTGATAAACTAATGGTATTAAGGCGATAGCTTGTTCGCACTTTTGTAGTAAAAGATGGCAGGACCTAGCAAATTATTTTATGAATTAATTTATCTTAAATTTCTTAATTTCTCCAAATTCTTCCTAAATTATATGTGTTTATAAATTTGTCTTTAAATTATATTTTTCTTCAAGTTCTTATCACTATTTTAAATCCTAGTCTCTTCCCTAAATCTTAAACCCATTTTTAGTCTTTCGGAAAAACTTTATAGGCTCGCTATAGCACGTTCCCTATCAACAGATGGGCTTTCTTGTTTTGGACGTTGAGCATTTACATCGCATGCTGGTGTCCTTTGATTTCAGCTGCTTCTATTACATGCGTAGGCCTATAATGTTAACTCTGAGTGAGGAGCAAAAGTTCCACCTCATTTTTGCTCAGGGGAACAAAAGTTCCAGGGAGCGAAAGTTCCATGTATGGAATTTCGCTGTTGGGAGCAAAAGTACATGGGAATAAAAGTTCCTGTTACCAAAGAGGGGTATCACCTAGAAAAGTTATTTTGCTGCTATTAGCTCGTCTAGTGTAAAAACAGTTGCAGATAGGTACAGACATGACGGGCTTTTTAGTTTTATCAACATCGATGACCTTGAATGACCTTGAACTTGCAACAGAGGGGGTTTTGGCAAATTTTTTGCAAGTTTTGGCTGCAGCGCACATTTCAAGAGTGAATTGCGACGAGTCTTTTTTGTCTGACTCCCAGCTGATCCACTATCAAGTAACAACCCCAGGCTCAGTGTTCACACCACAGCCCTTTTATGTGATGCCCATGTTTGAGAGCCCTACCAACTAAGCAACCGAAACCAAAAAAACCAGCTCATTCAGACGAACAACATGACAAACATACTGATGTCAGCTGATGACTGGCAACTTTGCCGCTTCATTGTTGATGTTAGTAGAATACCTCACGATAAATCACATCCTGAAAAAATGCACAAGTTATTATAGAAAAACTGAATGACAAACAGTGATACTGTTTGATACTCTTTTCCGGTGGCACTATTTACAAAGAACAACTGCAAACTACCAAGGTTGTTTTCGGTAAGGGTTATGGTTAGTTTTTCAGTACCGAAAACTACTAAAAACATGTTTGTGATATTAGCCCTGATGCTGATCTTGAACACAACCCTATCCCTGATCATGTCTTTAGCCGAAGATTATATCTGCTATGAAAACTCACGGCAGATAGCCATAATCGACCATTATTTTCCGTGAATTTTCACAGCAGCATTTTTCTACTTTTGGATATTTGCCATGAAAATAGATGTATATAGGAGCATACAGAAATGGAACGTATATTGATTATTGAAGCTGAAAAATAAGCGAATAATCACACAATTAGGCCGATAGGGCCTAATAATAACAATTTGGTATGGTGAAAAATTTGTATATTGATGAAGCTTAACTTGATTCTTTCACCACAGTTGCTGCCAGCCTTACACAAGGTGGCAAGATGGAAATTTCAATGCTGTTTTGTTGCAAATTGTTTGCCATGGTCACGAGTCTGACTGATTTGCAAAATTCTTTTGCAGCCAATGTCCATGTAAAAATATAGACAAAAATTTAGTGCCATGTTTTTGACTCATTACGTATACAGTTGACTCCGCTTATATGCACGGCCTTGGGACCGCAAGCTGACTTGCATGTAAGCGGAGCGTACATTTAACCGTAGTTAGCTTATAGGACCATTGCAGTCGTTTACAACACGCAGTTACAACAGGCGGTCATCCACGCCACAGGAAACAATCACCTCACGCATCTCCTTCGCGGACATCAGGCGCAGCGTGTAGCAGCTGATAACATTTGGTCACTCCGGTAGTGTCAGTTCACATGCTGCATGCCCATCTGTGGTCTTAATCACTCTCACAGACAGCAGGTGGCCTAGCACTATTGACCTGCAGACTGCCATATGAAGTTCATTATGATGCTGCATGCTGCTAGGGTGGAGCAATGCACTGTAGCCCACATGATGCATGGTGCTCACTAGCTCTGACAACCCGTATAATTCTAGGGTTTAGACGTCGTCACCAGCATCTCAGTGAGCGTTAAGTCGCTGACTACAGGTGGTCTTACGTGCACTGTGTCAGCCAAGTTGCTTATAACTGAAGTCATGGCACTGGGGCCGAAAGAGTGTGTGCTTATAGCCGAATTGTGCATATATGGCTGGCGCTTATAAGCAAAGTTGACTGCCATTGACATAGCATAAACTCAAACGGGACTAGATGCACGTCGTGCATATAGGTGGAGTGTGCTTATAACCGACGTGCATATAAGTGGCGCCGACTGTAGTTTATTTTAAAAATACATCAGCTGAAAAGCTACGGCCGCTTAGGCCTACCAGTGATGTGATCAATTACATAGGCTAAGCCTACAGGCTACAGAAGTTGCTAACTTGCTGTTATTGCTTTCATAATCTGATAATACTGTACTAAATAAAACTGTCAATTATTTTACTGTACTTTGTGTTGATGCAAATTCACAGCAGATACGCTTAATGATAGGCCTATTTATTTTCCATAAACTTTCACGGCAGATAACCATTTCATGCTAGCTTTCGTGAAAATTTTACGTGAATTTTCACGGCAGATAACACCTTGCGTCTTTAACGATTATCCTGACCTTAATTGCACCAGACGCACCAGATGCATATTACCCACACCAGCAGTTCTTTACTTTGAAAATGCTAAGCATTCAGTAGTTAATGTGACATAAGAAACTTTCTGCTAAATATTGTGCAACAAATACCATTAAACAATATGCAATTTGACTTTTAGTTCAGTTCTATCCGCAAAACTGTAGTGCCTGAAAAGAACACATTTCAGCTAAAGCAAATTAGGGAAAACACAATATTTAGTTTTTTTATTTACAAATTTGCGCCACATACTTCGAAAGCGTAAACAAATACAACATAGATTGTACAACATGTACACATAGATAAAAAAAATTACGATCACTGCTGTGCAGTTTTGAACGTTTTCGGCAACGTTTTAAAATACGGTAATTATTTATTACTGTTTTAGTTTTAACTTTTTAGCGTTCAAAGTTTAAACAAATTAAAAGTTTCGCTAACATTTTATACTGTAATCATATTTGGGCAAAGATAAAAAATTAGTCTGAAAAACGTAGGTCTTTAAAGGTCCATTTTTTTCTTTAAAAATTTTTCTAAATATTAATTTTTTTATATTTTAATTGTATTTTTTGAGTTATAAGTCAAGTCCAAGACAAAATTAGTTTATTTTGCTAAGATGTTTTTTCTGTGTCGTAATTTTGTGTAGTGTACATACTGAGTATTGCGTTCAATTTGACAGTAAGAGTGAAAGATAATTTACCTTTAACGAAAATAACTGAAAAAAAACTTTTAAATTTTTTTTAAAAAACTGTAACAATTTAAAACCTAAAGATTATTTTTTTAAAGAGGGTTTTTAGCTTTGAATTTGAGGCATTTTGTAATTTTGTAACATTTTCGAAACTTTTGTGCATTGCCCAACTTTGAGTTTCTGACACAAGTGTATTAAATATTCTACGAAAATTGTGAAGTGGTGGTAAACATGAACGAAAGCATTAGTTCTTTATTTGAAAGTTTAGACGAATGGTTAAACGATCAAAATACCATTGTGCGTACTGTTGTGTATATTTTATACACAGTAAATTCGAAATCAATTACTTTTTGTTACGACCGAGTAGCGACATGCAGTCTTCCCTCCCCCTCTTGATTACTCTGTTGCTATATGCATACTTTCTCAAATGTACTCTTTTGCGTTTTTATATAGTTTTTGGTTTTTCTCTTTTTTTTGTCCACTTCTTTTTTCCCGTCCCCTTTAATTTTTCGGTTTTCGTTATCCATTCTTTCAAAAAATTAAAGTTTAGCTACAGGGTAGGGAATCACTATAAGCTCCTCCCAATGGGTTTTGGGGTGGAGTTTTGGCCGCCTAATCATTTTTGTGCATTAAAGCATAGAGTAAAAGGGGTTGGTGTATTTTGGAGAATGCGGAATTTTTGAAGACATGTATTTAGCGGAATTTCGGCTGCGGAACAATCCACAAATTACACTTGATAGTTTTTTCGCATTTCAAGGTCATCCAAGATCGATGATCTTTATCTTATCTAAAAGGGCGTATGACATTCTCTAGCGCAGGTAAAAATTTTGGGGCACAGCACCCGTTAAGGGTCAAGATATGGTCTATTGAAAAAGTCTGTTTGCGTGGGTATGATTTGGCGGCATTTTTGGCCTCCGTGATTTCTGTAATTAGTGGACTAAAGTTCACTAGATTTTTTTACGAACTCGGAAAGAATCACGGTATATCAAATACTTGTTCAATTTTGAATATTTTTATCCATTTTGGAGATATTTTCTGCAACATTCGAAATCGTCCAAAATCGCACCAAATTTTGCGTGTTTTTGGCCCCAAAAATTGTTTTGAGCAGGCCTCACCTAAAATTTTGGACCTGGATTATAAAATTTAGCCTAATACTGATTGTTGTACAAAATTTTACGCTGATTGGTCGACATAGCTCACGTTGGAATAAATAAAACATCTGCAGTAAAACATAACTTTGCTGCAGAAACCATCATTTCTGGGCGGATTAAAAAATGTAAAATTTGACAGAAAAAACGTTAAAAAACATTTTATTAAATCTGTGATTCATGGCACAATGGCCCAGTGCAGTGACAGCTTGTGACCTGTTCAACCGATTGACACAACTGAACAATTTCTGCAATTTTAATTCTGCAGAATACACCTAATTCGGCATTCTTTTTCTGCAACGGAAATTCAGCAAAGTGCACTTTTTCGAAATTCCTCATTCTGCAAAAACCACCTTTCCAAGTGAAATCAGTTTTCCGTCGCTGCAAGGAGAGACAAATGTTGAAAATTTGCAGTGCTTAACCATAGCCTCCACACGCAAACTTTGTTCTTTTACTTCTTTTTTTCTCATTCTGAATGAAAAACTGCTTTGCGTGGCTGGCATGGATTTGAACTTTCTGAGAACTCTATTTGCATCATATTGCTGTTCTTTTTGTCAAATGTAATGCATGTGTTTGTTTTGTTTGCTATCAGGTTACATACAGAAGTGTTAGTTTGACATTCAAGCTGCACGTCAATTATGCTAAACAGTAAGTGCCTCTGATCGTGCTTATAAACAATAGTTCTGCTGAGTGTAATGTCAGTATCAATTCCAGCTTCTGTTTTTACTGGTGTGATTTTTATCTCTGCCAAGGTGAGTGTAGTGAACATTGGAGGAGATTAAGAGTTTGGTCGTTCTGTCCGTCTGTGTGTGTACATGATGACTCATAATGGCAATGACGTCATTGCACCAACAGCACAAGCAGCAATGCCGGCTATTACTTTTCTTTCCCTCTGCAAAGCGGCTCTTCCTTCTCCCTTCTTTCTCCTTGTGTTTAAATCACTTCACTTGGCAGACATCTGCACTCTCACGAGCGCCTTCTAGTTTTCTGAGTTCTATTACTCCAGGTTAGTTCTGACTTACCAGATGTAAGCTTGTTTTCGTCCGATTTACTAGCCAACTAGTAGTTTAACCAACAGTGACAATGCACTGAAGTATTTATAGCTAAATATCGGGCAGTAATTAAACTCGGAATATAGCGCTTGAGCTCATAGGCATGAGAACAGATGCGTGAAAGAGTGAACTTGTAAGACTGCTGGTGTGATATTACAGTTTTATAATTTTGCTAAATTTTTGTCCGACGGGTTAAATTGTGGTTTTTAAATGCTGGTGCAATCATGAACTATCACTCTGAAGCCAGCTGGAGCTTAGTCTGATTTTAGTAATGCACATCTGAATCTGAATTGCTTGTGTACCTAAGGCAGTTTATGTTGTTTTACTCTTAAGTGCAGGGCTTTTGCTGATTCTTGAAAGTCCTTGAATTTTTTCTCGCCAGATTTTCGAGGCGTGGAAAGTCCTTGAAAACAGACATGGTCCTTGAAAGTCCTTGAATCTGTGTCTCAAGGTCCTTGTAAGTGCTTGAATTTGATTTTCTAAAACACCGTGACCGAACAAGTGATTCTTCTCAGCAACTGCTAAATCGCAAATGTACTGCCCATGTAAATAGTGACTGACATCGACATTGTGCTATTGACATTCTGAAGTCTCTCTGTAGTAATTGGATTCAGTGTCAACTCTTGATGCATTTGATAAATTTTTCAAATTATTCTAGTTTTTGATCAATGCTTGAAGGTGTTAAATTGTCAAATGTAAACTGAACCTGCTTATAAATGCTTATAACAGTGCTGGTTTGATTTAATTCAGTTCTTATATGTTCTTTGTACGGTCCTTGAAAGTCTTTGAAAAGTCCTTGAATTTGATTTTGAAAAATTGGCAAGAACCATGTAAGTGTTACTACTTCTACTGGTGCTAGGTAATCGGTCTTTTTGTTAGCTTTCAAGTGCGTGATACATCTTGAGCAAATGTGATTATTTCCTGAATTTGTTTTCTGTGCCAGTATTTTGGAGGAGTTTGTCAAATCGGAGCGAGGCAAGAATCGATCTCTCTCCATTACTTACTGTCTTTCTGGACGCCTGGCCGATGATGAGAATAAGGTATAATGATGCATCGTTCATGTTGGCACAGCAAATCTGCATGTATTTTGAGATATCTGGAGTTGTTTTTACTTTTGTAGCCCATGCTAATGTGTAAAACAAAAAGCATTTTCAAAAATATTGTGCAGAATTTTTGCTTTTTATACAACACACAGCTGCTTCTTCTTTTCAGTTGCATTTTTGTATATTCGGAAAATGTTTTTGAAAGCATTTGGGCATTATTTCTAAACGACATATTTGCAGGATGAAGCTTGTGGAATTTATGTCAAGGTCATACAAGGTGAAATATTTGAGTCTGTTTTGCAGCGTGTGGTTGTGTCTACAATTCACATTGACCTCAGGCATCAGATTTAGGAAGTTTTTTAACAGTCAGTTGGCTTGGCATTTTTGTGTTGTGTGTTACTTATTTAATAAATGCACTGATACAGTACTTCGCAGTGCAACTGTTTGTCACTTTATTTTAAACTGTCATCAAATTTTTACATACTAGCATGTTTTTGTGTGATTGTTGATCGTAGGCATATAAAGTAGTTATTGTGCCGGAAGAAGTGAAAGATGAGGCAATTGCATCGATGTTACCTCCAGTGTCTTGTCACATCTACAGTATTCAGAATTGTCCACTGAAGGTGTAGTGAATATTATGAAATAAATTGTTTAAAATTAAACTTCTGAGTTGAAGTAGTTTTTATTTTTGTTTTTTTAAATTTAACACAGGTATAATTTATTACTGGTACCGGTGGTGTAGTATTGGCATAACAGTTTTGATTATGCTTTCTTTGGGGTGGTGTATTGCATCATTTTTTCTATGTTTTATTTCGGTGACAACGAAAAGTTATGAATTTGAATGAATTTTGTTGAAATGTTATGGAGAGATGGGGAGTGGCTTCTGAAGCAGTCGTGGCCATTTAGTTAACAGGTTCCAACTCCGAATCCAGGAATTGCCGAACGCTTGGGTGAAATTTTTGGAGCAACGGTGCTAGGTGCAAGGGACAGCTATTAGATTTGTTGCATTGACTAAGTAGCAGCACTGTTTTATGTTTGAGATTTTTTATCGTTTTTACGCGCGACAGCAGAATGCTTCGCGCGTCTTTGGCATCGTCTGGGCATCTGTCCGTCCGTCGGTCACACTCGTGATCTGTATCAAAACGGTGCAAGCTAGGATCACGAAATCTTCACTGTGGGCTGCCCCAAGGTCTCTAGTTTATCGTGACAAAATTTCGTGCTACTGGGTGCAGGGGTTCCCCTCGAACGAGGG
>Ga0056128_1002682_pt1 | contig 21253 bp, 13 predicted proteins | sample WorMetLIZISLAND2_FD_71113 | JGI IMG/M metagenome (GOLD analysis project Ga0056128, IMG submission 71113) | Marine gutless worms symbiont microbial communities from Max Planck institute for Marine Microbiology, Germany - Olavius geniculatus... ... | reverse complement strand
ACCCTGCAGGAGTTAAGCCACGCTGCCCTAGATAGGCAGCGGTGGGCAGCGATAGTAAGAATGGCGTCAGACACCAACGGGCATTGAGCCCACGGTTGTCGATGATGATGATGATGAGTGGCAGCAGCAGTAGCGTTGCCAGAAATGTGAATTGAGGGGCCTTGATTCCTTCCCCTGTTCTCCTCCTCTTTTTCCTCCTCTCTCTTCCTTTTACCCCATCTCTTTCTTTTTTTCTTATTTTCCTTAGAAGTAGGACTCTCTGAAATCTAGCTAGGACGTGTGGGAGAACGCTGTTAGCTCCCCCAGCTGGATCTGGGTGACTCTGGGTCGGAGCCCAGCCGAAATCAAATTTGATGCATTATAATCTCTGACGTGTGACATTTGGTGGCAACAATTTTACTTATTTTTCTAAGAATCAACTGACTAAATTGGCACATTTAGTACAGTTTAAACGTGTGTTTATGTTTTGTCCGGAGGATTGGGGTGCTGGAGTTCCTGACACCCATTTGGCTACGACACTGAATAACTCTGTGAAACACTGGCCGATAATAATAATTTTTGGCACGCAACATCGCAAAGAAACTTTACGTAAATGATTCTAGTTTTGCCCACCTCACCTTCATACTGTTGCTACACTACCTTGTTTACAATGGTGTATATTGATACCTGGTCGGTGGAGCGTACAACGCCCTGCTGTAGTGTGGTAGGATCGTTCTCATAGACTCCTGCGTTTGACGATTCTTCCACATCCAGTTTGAACGCTGCAGCTCTTTGCTTCGGCTCCTCCTGACGGTTCTGCCATAGACTCGCCATTGTCTTCGCTCGACCTATAACAACACGAATACGAAAATTACCTAAATACACGAAACTGTAAATAAAGTTATGGATAAACACAAAACGCTGATTCTTAGTCGTTGCACTCGTACATTGTGCCCGAAAACGCTGCGCGGTGAGTCACAAAACGCGACGCCATAATTTTAGTACACGACGTAACTGGCTGAATTTTAATCAATCAAAACACGTTTATATAGCGCCTTTGTATTCAAGTCCGGCAACACACTGGAGTCAGACGCGAGTCCTTATATTCCATTTCCCTGAAGTACTTCGGCTCGGACCCATGCACTAAACTCGGACTCGGTGTAATGTGACTTGGAAGTACATACGCAATACATAGTAAAACGTGTTAAAACATACAGTGGCTTCTACCCCTACACCTGGTGGGCGCAGTTTGCACCCAGTGAAAAATAGGGGAGGAAGTTTTGATAAAATTGTAAATCAAAACTCTCCCTTCCCCATTTTTCACTGAGCAAACTACACTTTTAACAAAACTTTTTCCCCTATTTTTTTACTTTTCCCCTAAAAACACTTTCTTTCTCATATTTTTATTACTCCCTGTTTTTTTTTATTTACACCCTTAACAAACCCTTAACCTTAACCCTTAACGCCCTATAGGGCGGAAGAAGCCCAAAATGGAGAAAAAACTTTAGTCAGAAACTGAGGAGGGATCTGAGCCCAAAACTTGGAGGGGGAATTGCGCTTGATGTCGATTCCAGATTCGGGGGGATATAAGCCACTGAGAACATACTTATATACTTATGTCATGGGCGTGATCGGCGGCGTGTTCTGCCGCCATGCACGCACGTCTGACATGCAAACGGCTATCAGTCGTCACGCTTCAGTGGAGTGAGATTATAGGCACCTATAACTTTCCAGACACTAGAACTATGTAAATCATAAAATCATGTACTATAACGACACCTTTCACGATGGTGGCGGTGTCGTCTACGGCCTGCGTATTGGGGTCGTCAGCTCGCACGACACCCTCAAGTCGCTGAGGTTCGTTTTCCCTCACCGCCGATTCGCCTTCGTCGCCACGCGGCAACTCGATGGGTCTCCGTGGCCCCGTGTTGTCAGCAGAAGCCGTGTCTGCAGCCGGTGCAGACCAGAAGCCGGCCAGATCTCGAGCGTAGCCTTTCCTCATGGCAATCATTTCGTCCACACCGCTGTTCGCGTCGACCGCGCTGACTACATCCGCACGACGCTCCACCGGCTCGTTCTCCAACACCTGTCCAATCAACAACCAAAACACACTCTTTCATTCATTCATTTATTCATTTATTCGTCTGTTCCTTTATTTATTCATTCAATTCTAGAGCATAAAATGATTGCAAAGTTCTGCTGCACACCTCCACTCTTTCCCTCCTTCCCCTTTTTCTTTTCGTCTTTTCCATTCACTTTTCTTTTCTTCCTCCCTCTCTTTTTATTACTTTTCCTTTCTCTTCCTGGCCCTCTCATAACGGGGTTCCCTCTCTGTTCCCCGTCCCTCCCCTTGCTTCTCTTCGGTTTTTAATGTTTTTTTCTTTCCTCTTCCTTTCCTTAAAAGTAGGCCACTCAAATCTTGCTAAGAGTTCTGGAGAGGTGCTGTAAGCTCCCCCAGGGAGATCTGTAGAGTGAAGCCCCAGCCGAAATCGAATCTGAAGCATTTTAGCCCTATGGCAAAAAATTTAAAGATTCCGTTCATATTTGACTCACTGCTAAAACGCTTCTAAACGCAGTATATGATGAAAAATTTTGTCAAAGTGTTGGAGGTATTTCTTTCAATTCACTTTGTATATTTTGAAAAACAAAAAGATCTCACCGACGGTCGCTCTGCGGCGGCGGCGACCTCCGCCAGAACGCTGGCCGTGGCGTCCTTGGACGTCGGCTTCCTGGCGGACTCCGTCATGGTCGACCACTGCTGGCGCAGCAGCTGGGCCTGACCGCGGCATGGTAGCTCGTCTTCCTGCTCCGCGTCGTCCGTGCTTCGTACCACGTCGGGTAGAGAAGCACTGGGCTGGTTCTCGACCACACAACCCTCGGCCTCGGCCAGGACGACTGGACGGCGTTCTAGCTGGAACTGTTCTGAACTCTTGGTCTGCCACTGACTCAACAGCGTCTTAGTTGTACCCGGCTGTACCTACATCAATATAACACAATACTTAGTAGTGTAACGGTAGCGCGTCGGACTAGTGACGGCAAGGTCGCTGGTTCGACTCCAGTGTTTGAATTGTGAAATATTAGCTGGGAGGGCAGAGGTAAACTGACGATCGGAGCCCAATTAAAATTGTGATGTAAATCGTATTTATATAGTATGTAGATGACCCCATCAAGTATATAATTTGACAGTGTATTAGGGGGTGGAGAAAACAGTTGGGGGTTTAACCCTTTCAACTCTGGCAATTGAAACACTGTTTCCGCCCGGTCCACTGCCACTCTGCTGAGCAAGTCGTTCACACGTCACACACAGCCTCTGTCACCAAGCAGTATAATTTGGTACCAACCTAACAGCTGGGAAGTTGACGGCGGTATATGAGAGTTTAGTTTGAAACGAAATACTTCAAGATATCTGGACACAATAAAATAGAATAAGCAAACTGCGTTATACCACCAGCGAGTGACTGCCCGCGAGCCTACCACCCACGTCGTTTCGATCCGGCGAAAGACAACGAAGAAGGCAGGAAGTTGCAAAGAACTTTCGACAAACAGCTTCAAATTTTCCACAAAGGTTAATTACGTTTGCTCACATCACATCAGGGATGTGCACGAGACCTTCTAAGCCGAAACCGAGACAAGACCGAGACGTTTAAAATTTTGTCCGAGACGAGACCGAGACGAGACCTTGAAGATCCCGAGACTCTCGAGAGTCTCCGGAGCTTTAACGTCTCGCCGAGACGTTTTCCGTGACGTATGGTAAAACACATTGACAATTTTAAAAAATTATACGGATTAATTAATTCGCACCATAGTAATCGCTTTTTATCTGTGATATTGTGGGTTTTTTGCACTTTATTTTGACAATTAGGCCATCACTAAATGGCTTGCACAATAAAGAATTGCAACTGCAATGCTGTAGACATGAGCCGTTATGTTTATCGCAATTTGCAAGCAACTGAAATTAGCAAACTACACTGATTATAGCATTATACGTCGTCTACATTTGGCCGATAGTATTCATTCTGACATCATACACTTTATCTATATTGCGACTAGGTCATTTTATGACGAAAAAATCTGACATGACATAATTCTGCTTTATGGTAAATAAGTAAATGAAAGAGTAAAAACACTTTAAACGAATATGTCTAAGCCACAAACGTCATGCTGGTTCTAACTGCAGCTACATCCCTGCATCACCTGTTAATTTCGCTACAAAGTTCCCAAGCACAAAATAAAGATTTCTGGTTTTAAATTTTGTAGCTTTGAAAAAAAATTCTCAGACAAAAAGCTTGAAAGTTTCGAAAAAACCCCTTCGCTAACCCTTTAGCCCCTTGCCACAACACCACTGCCTGAAATAATCGTCGTATCGTATAACTCAGCCTTCCATCCCTAAGGGGTGGGTAAATCGAGTACCGGCCTGTCTGGCTCAGGTTGAGGGGGCCCGTTCACCGGTGTCCGGTGGCAGGTAACACTGTGTGATCCCATATATGGCAGGTGACGTTCCGTAGCTCTGAGACCTTCAGCCATTTGACTGATCGTATACCTGATCGACGTCGCTGGAGGGAAAGTCGGCGCTTCTGACCACGCCCTCGACGCCCGGCGTCGGCTGATTCTCAAACACACCGGACTCTCGCGCCAGCTCAGAGCTAGTTCCCGGTCTCGAGGTCTTCTTGACGTCGTGCATTCCCATCACCCGGCCGGTCTCAAACATCTGCCGGACAGTCTTGGCTATCTCGGGCGCCGTCATTTTCTCGACCGGGTCGCCGCGGTTTACCGGAGTCAATTGTCCCCCGCCTCCTGTGGGTGATGCTCCAGTGCCACCAGTGGCGACACCTGACGACGGTGAAACGTACTTGCCACTTGCCGCTAGCTACACATAACCATAATCATAATAGCAGATGTTATACAATACAATAAAATTTAGAGTGAAAAAATGACAATTGCACCGCAGTCGCTTTACAGTCAATCACGGCTTGTGCGATAGCAACAAGCTGCTGTATAAGCGATGTGCCAAGTCAATGGGAAAGCCAAAAATGTGACCTTCACTGCTCCCACATTTTTCAACCGATCTTTCTGAAACTCAAAAACAAGAAAGACATCCGGGATACGACCCTGCGTGCAAAATTTGGTTGATGTGGGACGACGCCATTTTAAATTTCATTTATTGCTCATAACATGGTTGCTATTCTATGTGTTTGCGCAAAATAAATCCAAGATGCCAGCTATGTAGTTGCTGTTGTAGTTGTAGTAAAAACTGACAGGCTATAGTGACTTTCCAAATTTTAATAAAACCGCAAATATTATATATAAAAAAACTGCAAACAATTTATTTCATGTTGTATAAGCGATGATGTAAAACAGCAAAAATTCAAAGTATAAGCACAAACATTATGTATTAGCTTAGACATTTTTATCTGGCTACTGAGGACAGATTAAATGTCTAAGCTAACACACTGTGTCTCAAAAAACATCCCCGACATTTTTGACTGTAACTTGAAAACCAATTATCAGATTTTGATAAACCTTGCCAAGAATATTTCTGACACAACTTGCTATCAAATAACTGTTCAGTTTCCCACCTCACCCAATGTATGCTTCTGCACTACCTAAAGAAAACAGATCAAACGAAATATGTGTTGAAATAAACAGTAAACCTAAAAAACACCCCCAACATTATCGATTGTAACTTGAAGAAAGATCAGCAGATTTTAATAAATTTTGGCAAAAATATTTCTGACACAACTGACTATTAAATAAGTGTTTTAGTTTCTACCTCACCCAACGTCTGCTTTTGCACTACCGGGGAAAAACAGACTAAGCATAATACGTGTTAAAATGAATTGAAAAAACGTCAATAAATTCCATCTATCCTAAGCTGTGGGTCCCAACTGCCGGTCTATTATAAGGTTTGACTGTCATGCAGCAGTGTGTCTACCAGAAGAAGTTTAGGAATGTTTGAAAAGTCAAGAAGCGACTAGTAGGCCTACGTGTCAGCACAGAGCAAGACATCGTAACATAGCGAAACATTTTTGGCAAAAAAAACGGCCAAGGCGATGTTATTACGTGAGGTGCACTCACGTTGCACCACAACTAATAATCCACCGATAAACGCAGATGCTTCAAATTGTTGCGTGACACTGAAGGGTTTTTGTCTTAAATAATGCAATTGGCCATCTTCATGCCATGGCGTGAAATTATTGGCATGATGGCAAGACGACAGAATTATTGGCTGTAAGCACGGGGACGTTTTATTAACCCAAAAAGGCACTAGTCCGCACAGTGCGATGGTTGTAGATAGGGATAGCATTAGGGTTAGTGCTAAACCTATAACCTTCGGGGTGGACGCCACCCGAAGGCACCATCCGGCTTTCAAGCCACATAGTGGGTCCATTGCGCATTAGTGCTATAGGTCAGGAATAGAGATAAATAGCATCTTTGGCTTCGGCGGACTTTGGATATGGCGGCCTCTGGTCATGGCGACTGAGTTATAGCCAATTTCGGACTAGTGCCCCTTCGCCATAGTGACCAGTCAGTGGCAGTCACTGACCAGTCACTTACCGTATGGCCACAGTGGTGGTTGTAGGCATGCTGTTGCTCCACGACACGTTATCAGAGAACGCAGTGGTTGAACACTGGCTACAATGTATACAAAGCGCACTGACCTGAGCAGCGTTATCAGTGCTGTCGACGGCCTGTAGCTCGAAGTCAGAGTCGTCGTCCTGGCTGCCGGGTATGAGTAGCGTCAGCGGCTGCCGGTGCCGGTCCGCAGAGCAGCTTTGCTGTACGTTCGCCTGATGTACCAAACTCTGCTGTTTTTCCGCTGCTTGGTTTAAATCGCACTCATCAACGCCCTCTGGTGGCGACTCTGACGAGCTTAGAGCGTAACGTTGAGGTTCTTCTGATGATGGTGATGATGATGTCTTCAAGTTGTCGAAGTTCTCGGCTGGCAGTTCATCGTTGGCTGCTGCGTTCGTACTCTCATCTCCTTCTCCTGCTGCTTTTCTCTCAGCATCTTTCGTCGGCTGCACTTCGCCCACCGCTGCTGCAGCTGCTGGTGCTGAGTCCGGCGTAAGCGAAGTGCGCGCTGCATGAAGGCTGCTAGCCCCGGGCAGGTGCGCGCTTACCTCTCTCGCCTCTGTGCTGGGCTGCGGCGCCTGTTGGTGGAGCGGCGAATCATCGCCAAGCGGCGGCGCCGAATGTTGAGTTCGACTAGAATCATCGGTATCATCATCCGCGGCAGGCGCGTGTTCTGTAAGTGACGTCATCGCCGCAGGTGCCCCTCGAAACTCGTGAATCTCCTCCATACTCGCCGGTATCCCGTCATTCAACAGCGGCGATGCGTCGCCGCCGACGAAAACTTCGTCGGCGACGTTGTCACTAGTACCGGCTATGTACGGGTGTTGAGGCGGATCGGGGAACGTGAACGTCAGACGACGATCTACTACGCCGTTGGATTCCGTCTGGGCGCACGGGTTGCTTCCAGAGCGTGGCGGTGTGACGCTGGAATGTAGTCCGGAGTCCGTCGAGGCTGTTCCAGAGTGACGCGCTAACGTGGCGTCCGGACAGTTCTCCTCTGCGGTGATCGGCTGGTCAGACGTCAAGGCTATTCCAGACGGCAACGCTGCGTCAGCTACCACCATAGCCTCATCTTCTGCGTAAATTAAAGCCGTTCCAGACAAATACGTCGATGTAGCCACAGTTCCAGACTGATCGTCGTCACCCTCATGGGTCAGAGTCTCCCCCGAGGTCATCATGGTATCTTCGTCGCGTAACTGGACAGACGCCATCGGTTCAACGTCATCAGTGACGGATATCGACTTCATTACACCCTCGCACTGTGCCACGTGTTCTACAGCTCCACAAGCCTGTTCTTCCGCAGCCATCTCACTGGCAACGACTAAACTTTCTTTCAAGCCCGACAGATGTTCTGGAGAGTCTTGCGCATTGAACGCTTGCGGCTGGATGATGCTGGACTGGTCCGACGCCGAAGAAGATGGAAGAACGACGTCGTCTAACTTCGTGCTGCTGTGATCAACTTCGTCTGTGGTCGTTCCACTTTGTAATTCCGACGATCCGCAAATCTTTTCGTCGTTTGCCGTCGAATCCGCTAACAGCACTGGCTGCTCGCCATGCACCACTCCGTCTGAAGTGGTATTTACCATTTCCGGTTCCGGTGGTAACGTGATTACGTCGTCGCCTCCTGTTTCCGGTGGTTGGTTCGGCCGCGGAGTTTCTGTCTGATTGGTAACCGAGCCGAGCGAATCATCTCCACTTGCTGCAGAGGCATCGCAGTTTTCCATGGACTCGGACTCGGAAACTACGGTACAGTCTACCTGGAGTTCGAGTAGTTTTTCTCCGACCTGGTTTACCATCTCTGGTGGAGCGCCCTCTCTCTGATCTTCAGGGACTTCTACTTCAGGTACCGGGATGAAACCTTCCACCGGTTGTTCAGCCAGCGGCTCTGCAGTGGTAAAATCCTGCATACCGGAAAGCTGGTCCTCGACCACCGAAGCTGTGGTGGTCGCACCTGTTTCGTTGTCACATGGCCATGACGTCATTTCCGGCTTCTCACTCTCGCACGAGGCGCCATCTACCGCCGAGACTGCGTCGCTTTCCATGACGTCACATTCTGCTTCTGGTTCCACTGCGCCGCCACTATTGGTCAGCGGCTGATTGCCTGCCAATCCGTGATTGGTCGGCTGTGTCTGTGATGGGTCAACATTGAATCCATTCTCGTCCTGTTGCTGTTCCGCATTAATTACTTCCTGCAAAAAAAATACGCCAACCATACTATACGAGGTCCGACAAGTCAATACATAAATTTATTATGCGGTCGTCATAATAGCTCGCATTACACGGATCTTGCCCGTCCGTCGGTCTGGGTAAAACGAAAATGCGTAGGCCTATAGAAAAACACAAAATCGGTGTGAATGTTCTCCAGAGCTGAAATAACGCGTGTGTTAATTTTCAGTTCAAAAAATCAAAAATCAGGATTATGGTTAAGATTGCACAGCACAGTGCAGTGGGTGAGTTGGACGGCCGCATATTATGTCGGCACTGGGCCAACATCAATTAATCAATCAATTAATCAATCAATTAATCAAACGATCGATCTTAATTGTCCAAATAGCAATGCTGCTTAAAGGTTAAACCGACTGTCCGTTTAAAGAATGAATTTATATATAAATTCATTAACTTACAGTCTTTTACTTAATTTGTTGACGTTTCTGCAACCGCTTTTGCCGTCGACGTTAACTAAAATGCTATAAAATTTGTAATTTGATTAATTTATATAATTTATTAGTCACCGTTTCAACCTATGTAGGCCTACACTAGAACAGTGCTCGTATAGCCTATTCAAAAACATTGCGTATACTCAGCCTAATACCCCGTTTACACGAGAGAGAGAGAGAGTATTTATTTGCCAAAACACAAATAAAATGTTATCATACAATACTACACACTGTAGGCGGGCTGCCAAAAAAGCAATCGCTTATCAACGCTGGCCGCCCATAGAAACTATGAGTAATCAATTATACATATCCAAAGATAAAAAAAAAAGAAAAAAGTGCAATACTCAGTTTTAAACAATATGATTATAACAAATTACAAAAAAACCATCCTAAATATAACAATATTTAACTTTAACGCAAAGACAAACCATTGTAAAATAATTCTTAAAAGTAGTTATATTGTGTACATTTTTATTATCTTCTGGCAATTCATTCCACAAATTACAACCTTTAAAAGTTATTGTTCTAGACCCGTATACAAAGATTAACAGTTGACCAGTGCAAATTATTTTTATTTCTTGTATTATAATCATGAATTTCATAGTTTTCAGTGAAATAATTATGATAAATCTTTGGCAGTAATACTTTATGGTAAATAAATTTGTGAACAATACAAAGTATTTAAAAACAATGAAGTTCGGTAATAGGTAAAATATTGTAGTTATACAATTCAATATTGCTACAATAGTGTCTTTTTGCTGTAGAATTCTAAATAATTTATTATTTAATTTTAACAGTTTATCAAGATATGAAGTATATGTATTGGCATAAATTTCAACACCATATAATATATAAGGATGCATAAAACTAAAGTATAACATTTTCAAACAATCAAGAGGCAACTTGTGACTAAGTTTGTAAAATATTCCAACAAATTTAGCTAATTCTGCATAGATCTAATTAATGTGTATTTTCCAGTTAAGCTTATCATCAATCTACACTCCAAGATATTTAACACTGTCACACATTTTGACCTTGGCTGCATTAATTTTTAGGTCAACTGAACTGTAATCATTACGATTTGATGGGTCATTTGAAAAGGCCGAGTAACAAGTTTTCTGAATACTAAAACTAAGTTTATTTGCCACAAATTATTTATTTAGGTCAATAAGTAGACTGTTAGATTTGGTACTTGTCTCAGAAGAAGATATACCAAAAACAAACAAGTTTGTGTCATCTGCAAATAATTTAAGTTAAGCCTCAGATGCACAGTTTTGTATATCATTAACATATATGAGAAAAAGTAGAGGACCCAGGATAGAACCCTGTGGAACTCCGCAGGTTATGTCTAAGATATCCGATTTAGCATCAGCTAAAACAGTAAACTGTTTACGATTTGTTAAACAATTTTTAAACCAACTCAGCACAGTACCTCTAATGCCATATATAGATAGCTTATGAATTAAAATGTCATGATTTACACTACCAAATGCCTTCTGGAGGTCTAAATACACGCCTATAGTTTTTTCACGATTATCTAAGTGTTTGTATATACTATCAATAACTTTAATTAAAGCTAAAGAAGTACTAAGAAATTCTCTGAAGCCAAACTGATAATCGTAAAGTATGTTAAATTTTTCTAAGTAAGCACTTAATGTATTTTGCATTAATTTTTCTAGTACTCTAGCAAATATACACGATCGAGCTAACATCGAGCTAGCTCGTCCAGCTAACATATAGGCCTAGCAGCTCGTCGAGCCAGCTTGATCGTGTAAACGGGGTATAAGAGAAGAAGCGAGAACGACTTTCGTTTCTTGAGCTGCAAGTTAGGCCTACGTCTGTTTAAACGCGTTCAGTTGTTGTTAGACAATAGGCCTACCGTACACCTGTGTTGTAACTTGTAACTTACCTTTAGCTTATCGACAACGTTCAGTAGAACAACCAACGCTGCGGCTATCATAGCAGGCTACCCACAAAAACCCGAATCTCTCATCTACTTTATCATAGTTATTAATATGCGACACTTGTGGCTAAGCAATAACACCGTCAATAAAACTCGTGAGATATTCGACCGCCCCAGGACGATCGCCGATATACTATTAGCGTTGTAAAGCATATATCCTGGTCACGCCTAGGTCTAAATTGGCCGGATGGTGCCGCGTTCGCGGCTATGCTACAGCGGCTATAAAGGTAGCCTCCTCGGGTATAATTAGCACCACGCACATGCAGTTAGCAACAAAACGGTGCTACTTAGATGTCGGTGAAATTGTCCCGATTTCTCTTTATTATCGTCACCTTCGCCAAGGAGGTTATCAGTGGGGTAGCCGGAAAAATCAATTTGGGCGGCCTCGTATTCCTTTTCCTCCCTCCCTTCTTTTTTGTTCCTTCCCTTCCTGCCCCTCCTTTTTTACCTCCTCTTTTCCCGTGCCCTCCCCTTTTCTTCTCCCTCTCTTCCCTTAGAAGTAGGACCCCCTAAAATGCAGCAAAGGAGCCTGGAAGAGCACTGTGAGCTCCTACAGCGGGGTCTGGGGCGGAGCTCCAGCCGAAATCAAATTCGGTGCATTTTAGCTTTTAAAAATGAGATCTGGTGGCACCAATTTTAATTATTTTCCCGAATATAAACTGACCGAATTAGCAAATTGTGTGCAGTTTATACGTATGCTTGTTTTGTCTGGAGGATTGGGGGGGCTGGGCTCCCTGGGCCCCCCTTGGCTACGCCACTAGAGGTTATGTGATACACGGCGTTTATTTATCTGCTGATTTGTTTCTTGGCATGATAGACAAAAATTTACTGGCGGATTTGGCCGAAATTTTTAGGAAAGATTAGACTTGGCCTAACTTTAAAGTTGTTAGATTTTTGCGGTCTGGTGATTTAGGATTGAAGTATTTTTGCTTCCCAAATTTTGTAAGAGGCCACAAAAATTTAAAATGTGTAAAAAAATACCCCCCCCCCAGTCTCCGTCAGTCGGCAAAGTTCCACGGCGATCGGCCGACGCCGAAAATACGGCGCAGCAAAGTGCCAGAAAAAGGTCGTCAGCACTGAAGCAAAAGGCCTCCCGACGGAGCTCTCACTATTTGCCGGGCGGCCTTAAATTGCACTAGACTGTAGTGCATTGCAAGTTTTATTCGCAAGGTGACAGCACTAATCTTTGCGGATGTTTTGCCACATCAATACGGTTTGCGTTGTTAGAACTTTTATTTCATTGCAAACATTTTTGGATAATTCTATAGCAAATTTATAACGATGATCAGAAAAACAGTTAGAAAAAAATTTCTCCCACAAAGTGAAATAAACGAAGTAAAGATGACAAGGAAATATCTAACCTTGATGACGTCACTGGAGGCAGGATCTAAGTCATGCGTGACGTCATTGCCAGCATCAGCAACCGTGACGTCACGAGTGACGTCATTAACCATGACGTCATCAACCAAACTGATGCCGTTTTCCATCTTGCAGAGCGCCCAAGCAGTCGAAATCGGTTTCTTAAATACGCGAAACAATTTACGAAACGTTTTAGTTTATATTCATAATACTTTGCATTATTATTCACCCTTGACGATTGAAGAAATTAATTACTATAATTACTATAAACCTATATTAATTACTATAAACCTATATGCCTCAGTCTGTATCGCTGTCTGTTGGTTTGCAATACTGCCTAGAAAGTTATAAACGGATTTTGACATATTTTCGAAAGAATAATCGACTAAATACAGCACTATCTTTTAGCGGTGGGCGCGCTGGCCTCTAACAGTAAAGTACAACATTAACTGTTACTTATAGGCCTATGTGCATCTTTATTCATCACGAATGATAGAACAAAAAATACAACTTAACTAAACTTAACTTATAAAGTCATTGGCAAAATTTGCACTAGCAATACCTAAATTTTTCGACGAAAAAGTTGTTACAATTCGCGACTTTATGATTAAGCTTATTAACGCGCTTAAGAAATAGTTCACTGGTTACTTCATAACCAAAGCAACAACAACTGCATGCACTTTTGACTTAATCCGCTAAAACATAGGCAGAAACGGTACTTGCCAGAATAATAGCGAAAAGAAATTTATAACGAACGAGTAAAGAGAAAGACTAGAAAGCACGACTCACCGTAGGATAGAAACGAAGTGCGGAGCTGCTTGCAAGAAGGCGAGAGCGTCTCGAGTAGTGTCTAAGTAATGAGTTGCAAGAAGCTCTCGTATCTGTCTGTCTGTCTGGTGTTGGTCGGAGAGCACGCGCACTGCATGGTGGGATTCCCGGCTGTAGGAGCCTAGAGGCACGACCGCCGACGCCACTGGGTGATAGGGGCCACCGCCCCCACTGCTAGAGCCTAAAAGCTAGTAGCAGGGGCGTCATTTAGCGAATGGGGGATGGGTCTACCGACCCCCTAGGATTTGTGATTTAATGCAGCTTATCCCTGAGTGAGTCCTGTGCAAACGCCCGACGAGAAACTTTTGGTCTCCGATTGCCCTTGCAGTCTAAACTGCACATAATTTAGTCAGTTGATTCGCAAGAAAATCGTTCAGATTATTGCCACTGGCGTCCTGACAAAACCTGAACCGGAAAAAAACCTAGACACAGTGGTATAGGCTTAAGTTTAGGAAATAAGGTTAAGGATAGGGTTAGGCTTAGGAATTAAAGTTAGGGAAAGGGTTAGGGATTAGAGTTCGGGGATATGGCTAAGGTTTGGTATAAAGTTTAAAGTGAGGGTTAGGGTAAAAGGTAGAGTTAGAGTTAGGGTTCGTGTAGTGGGCTAGTTTTGACGGTCCAGTTTTTGTCGCTCCAGGTTTTGACAGGAAACTGTTGCCACCAGATGTCACATTTTTAAAGTAAAATGCACCGAATTCGACTTCGGATGGGACTCTGTCCCAAGCCCCGCTTGGGAGCTTAAAGCGCTTTCCCAGACCTCTAGCTGGATTTAAGGGGCTCTACTTCTAAGGGAAGAGTGAGTGAGTAGTTTCTTAACGGCACATCAGCACAAAATAGGCCATTCGGTGCCATTCTAAGGGAAGAGAGAGAAGGAAAACGAAAAGAATGAAGAAAAAAAGAGAAAGTTAAGGAGAAGAGGAGGGGAAAAGAAAAAAAGGAGAAATAAGATTCCCAGTGATTTACTGAAACGACGCCACTATGGCGACGCGACAACTGTTTTTCTTGCAACTGCAGAATGAGCCATCCATTTTTTGGCATTTCGGAGTCTGGTTTAATCATTGTACGCACAGCTGGCTAAACCGAACAGCAAAAACTCGAATCCGCCACAAAACTGCATACATAGTTTCAGGCTTTCAGCAGCCTCAGAATGTGCCGGAAATCACCCCTTAACACAGTTATTTCTCAAGTCGGCGCCTACAGTACATGGCTAGCGGTCGAGTCATCACGCGGACAGACTTCGTGGCGTAGCGTGGCGGCCTATGAGTGGGTTCGAGTTCGAGGGATGACTTGCTGCTGCTGACGCACGCTGCTACAGAGCAACAGGATGCTGCTACGGAGGCTGCGGCTGCTAACACGTGCGGCATGATGTACTAGGCCTCTACACGTACAGTAGCCGCTAGGCCTATTACGCCAACGTGCTGCCGGGGCGCCACGGCACGTGCATTCCAACGCCAATGTTCACGCTATTAGAGATGCGGATATACCGTACGGCGCTATCAGCTACACTAGGGGACAGTATCAAAGCCAGTAAACTGCACGAAGTTTCTCAATGCCCAGCCTTCAAGCAAAGCCCAAAATGACTTATTTGACTTATTAAAAGATCACTATTTCGAGTCATCTTCAAGTAGGCCCTAGTGAGTTCCCCGACAGTGAATCGTCCTAGTGTGAGACGCCGCAGCGGTTGCGTGCATGCACGTTGCACACAGTTTTAGCCGATCGTACTTGAGTAACGGTTGAGCTTATGGTATGAGTCTGTCCGTCTGTCTGTCCGTCGTCTGTCACAAATATATTGTGGCAAAACGTTAAGTCGTATGGATTTTTTACACAAATAGTTAGCCCTGTGTTACAGACGTAGACACGCAAAATTTCAGCAATATATTGCAAAGAAAACATTTTCAAATTTGGAGTTGAATGCAAGGGGTAAGAAAAATGTGCGTTTTCAATCGAATCCTGGCCATATCTTGGAAACGGTGAAAGATACGGTTCAGGTTACTATTAATCACTAACGGGAAGTGGCATGTTGGTTTTCAATAAAAATCATCGACCTTTAATGACCTTGAAGGTCACTGACAACCAGTACGGTCGGCTATCCTAGCGACAGCTGGGCTTCTTGTTTAAACCAGCTCAACATCATCATCATCAACTTTTTTGGTACAGTACTTCTATCGAACCTATGCCTTTTAGCCTTCAAACTACGCATCATCGCCAGCAAACCATTTTTTTTACTTTTCGTGACCACGAAATGTATCACGAAATGTACCGAAAATCCTGACAAGTTTGTAATGTTTCTCTAGACCCTTTATTCAAATTAAAGCTAGACCGTCGGACGGTATATCGGCATGCCCATAGGTCTAATCGTTGGCAACAACAAAACCGCAAAAACAACAGTTTGCAATACAGATAATGTACCGCATACAACGTTGACATTGCAGAGTTATAGGGTGTTTACACGATCCAGCAAACGTCCAGCAAACTTCCAGCAAATGTATTCAAAATACACGTCGTAATTGCTGACTGGACGTTTGCTGGACGTTTGCTGGATCGTGTAAACACCCCATTACTCATAATCTTGCTAGTGTACAGTACACAGCAGACTGTAACTTCGCTGAAAAAATGTTTTGCCGCACGCAATGCGGCGTCTACATGTGCGACGAAACGAAGCTGGCACTAAAGCGAAACAAAGCTGCATGTGATAAACTGCAACAGAAACTTCGCAATTAGTTCTGCTACACATGTGAACAAAGCACCGTTTGAAATTTCACTTTGCTTCGTGTGGCGTCCTGGTCAGGTTGCAGGGAAAAGACAATATTGCTCCCCCTTTCAACGTTGGGCTGCCGGAAACGAGTTTCAAAATTTGTCAAGTCGGTTTCGAATTTCAAATTTTAACTTAAAACCGTAACTCAAAATGTAACCATGACCCTATACAGTAACACTGACCCTAACTCTAATCGTAAGTATACAATTTTCTATCCTTGTCGGAAACTTGTCGGAAAATGTTCTTGGAAAATCGCTGCCCCCAAAATGCAATAATTTGGGCTGAAAACGCCGATTTTGAAAAATCTAAAAAAAGTTTGAAATTTTGAGCACTAGTAATCTCTTCTGTCGGAATCTTGCAGTGTTTGTCGCAAAGTTGCAGCTTTTTCCCCCACGACGCCGATGCTGCCTCATAATTATACGCAAAGACCTTGCATTGCGTTCTTTGCGTACGTTGCGTTGAACGGTTGAATAGATACTGGGTTCAGTTTGCCTAAGTGTTCTCGGTGAATACAACGCAGATTGGCCTACTGAGATCGAGCGGACAGCTGACAGGCTGATGTTGATGATGGGAACCAGCGATGCATTCAGCAATGACCACGCACCGACTGTTTACATGACTCACCGCGTTATCGCTTCGTCTTTAAGCACACGCTTTACTTGTTTCGATGTTTCGATTTCCCCCATTTTTCGCGTGACTAGATGCACTTGTACAGCTCGTTGTGGGATAAAGGCTTATCTCTGATAAATGCGTCTGGCAGTTTAAGTGTAATGGTTATGGCATCAGACACGCGATCGAGAGGTCAAGGGTTTGACCTTAGCCTATAATAAACATTAGAAAGGTTGAATTTTTTTTACAAAACAATGATTTCTAACAGTAAAATCGTTTGTAAACATTAAATGAACAATCTAACTGTGGTACTTGGCGCATTTACTAAATCCATCGCCTCAATAATTATGCAGTTTGTTGGTGATCGATCGAATTTATCCTCATTTCACACAAATAAGTAGATTCAAACACCATAATCTCCGTTATTGTTAATGTTTACGCATATTATTTTATTAGGCAAAATTGTTTCGTGTACAGCAATCGATTTTGACTATAGCGATACATTCCTCCGTGGCGTGGTCTGTCTGTCACATTAGTGTACTTTGCTGAAACCGTTCGATGGATTTAGATGCCGTCTACCAAGTACAAAATCACAATGTGTTAGAAAGGGCTCTCTAACTCACTAGAAAGAGATTTTGGGGTCAAAGCCCAAACAAAAACTTGGAATAGCCTATTTGATTCGCAATGTGGCAGCAACGATCAGCGATTCCGCATCTTACCGAATTACTTCAATCTTTGTTATGCATTACTACGTTTGCATTTTTTAAACTCGTGAAACTGTGGGCCGTCGCCGTCCTGCAACGACGGCTTAATAGTCTCCCCCAAAATGCGCTAAAAATTTAGAAGTAAAGCTAATTCGTGGGAGAAATGTCGTAAAAATTCGGGTTGTTCGCGCCAAAAAATTGCGATCCGCTACATCGCATTTTTGGGGTGGGGGAAGGTTGGCAAGAAAAACTAGCTTAAAGTGGTTTACATTTTCACTCTTTTATAGGTCTATCTTCATTGTTGCAGCTGCTGCCTACAGTGACCTCTGTGGTGCGTGCATCGCTAATGGGGTGTTTACACGATCCAGCAAACGTCCAGCAATTCACGTATATTTTGAATACATTTGCTGGAAGTTTGCTGGACGTTTGCTGGATCGTATAAGTTACTGGCAGTATCAGCTGATGCGAGGGCTGCGGAAGCTGCATGAGCGTGGCGCCTAATTTACTATCACCGATGATGCGTAGTTTAGCCTACTTCGTGCAGGCTACTTATCATCGCCTGGTGATTGCTTTCTCTGATATGTTCGTACTTTGGCTCAATCGTATCCGAAAGGCAGCTAGGAAAAGAATATTTGAAATTACATACCAGAAAACTGAGAATAGTAGAACGGCTACTGTACGGTAAAACTACAAAAGCGATAAACAAAAAAGTATTATATACGCCGCCTGTGAGTCAAACAGTAGCATAGAGCATACACCACCGAGTTTTTATCTGTCCCATTGCTACAGCATAGCATAGGACAGATTATAAAATCACTTGCGTCTGTCTGTCATTCTGTCAGTCTATCTGTAATCACTCCTACAGCCGCAATTTTAATTCGATCTTGATGAAATTTTGCACAGCGATTCAAGGCCCGAAAAGTAATATCGAGTTTGTTTGGGATAAATATCTGATAACTCCTTTCCCTATTTTACCCCAATTTTAAAAAATGCATTACGGCTTATGGGGACTTCAAAGCGGTATAACTCGGTCCCCGTAAAAGATAATTGCGCGCGCTGTTTACCTATATACCCCCTATTTTCGGGGTCGGGCAATCTAACGGTGTCGTTTAAATTTATCCCCTAACACTCCTGTTGCCATAGCAACCATTCAAACGTTGCAAAATTTTGCATTACAGCCAATGAAGATTTCAGAGCGGTATAACTTGATCCCCGTAAAATATTATTGCGCGCTTTTTGCATCTATCCCCCTATTTTTGGGCCCGGGCTATCTGATGATGTTATTTGAATTTCTCCTCTGCCGACAACTGTTGCCATGGCAACGAATTTTGGGAGAAAATTGACTATAACTCGGCCTAGTGAAAGATAATTGCGCGCTGTCTGCATCTACCCCCTTGTTGCGAGCTGTGATTTGACAGGTCTAGTTATAATCAAAAGCAAAACACCGAAATATGGAAATTTTTGTATTATAATTAAAAAAATGACAAGACAAATATTTACAAAAGGTTATGATTATGACGAAGAAGATGATAATGGCTCGAAGGAAACGATAATCTAGGGTGAATGACTATCAAGCAGTGACCGTAACAAAGTTCAATAGTGCAAAATACGGAACACTATCAAAACACAGCCACTAGATCAAGCAATCACAACTAAGTAACATTTTCTAAGCCGAAGCATGAGAGCAAATACGAGCAGCCAGACAATTAAACAGAGACTAAGAACGTCAAACGGAGCAATAACACAACAAACATACGAGATCCAAAAGTTACAGTCAGCGTGACGAGACATCTCAGTGTTATTGCTGGTCTCCAGAGTCTCCAGAGTAACGGCACTGATTGACGTTGAGATATGCTGCTTCGTATAATAAACTTTTGCCAACCGTGTGGCCAGAACTAATTTTCGCCAACCATGTGGCCGAAGAATCGTTTAGCTGTAGTCTTCCATTCACAACGAAAAACTAATTTTCTAACAAACTACACGTATTCTAGACCGCTATTAACAAAACGGCTAGCTCCATCAAGCTGCCGGACAAGCAAAAACGTTCTACTGAACGCACAAAGCGATCTGACTGAACTGAACGACAAGCGTGGTCGAATGCCTGTAGGTAGGCCTAATAAAGTGGCCCGACAGCCTTTAAGTGTCAATCAACGGCGTCAAACAATAGACGAGTTGTTCCATAATTTTTTTTAAATTTAGAACTGTCTTGTGGCAGTCTCTTATCGACATACACGATAGCGGCTGCGAATACACGTCTCATAACACCCTTTTTCGGACCTAGGCTATCCGATGGTGTCATTTAAATTTCTTCCTTTCCGACCCCTGTTGACATCGCAACGAATTTTGGGACAAAATTGACTATAACTCGGCCTTCGTGAAAGATAATTGCGCCCTGTTTGCACCTACCCCCCTTATACGCAGCTGTTAGGCTATATAGCGTGGCAATGGGACATATACCTCGTTCCACAGAACGTATTTCTAGTTTAAAAATAACTTCGCCAAATATTGACTCATTAAAAAATTCTATAGCACATTTTTACGAAAATCGGCAATAAAGTGTTCATTAACGACCTCACGACCACGTCCGCAACGCGTTGCTACACTACCTTGTGAAATGTTGATCTCCAAAAATTTGCGTAGCTCAAGATTCGTTTGCTGCGAATGGTGAAAACTTTGAACCTCAAATATGATAAATATCAAGTGTGCCCACACGTGGTTCTGGGGATCAGAACAGAGGAGTGAGAAACGGATTGGCTAACTGTCAGTCGACAGCCAGAAAACCGCGCGACGCAATTTTTTCTGAGATCTGATTTCATGGACGGCAATGACTTGAACTGACTTGATTGTTCGTTTAGGCCTATTTTCATTTTTGTTGTGCAATTAAAACTAGTAATAAATTGCACACTGGCTAATTCTTTCCTTACTGTTCAAATCAGCGAGTATAATTAAAAGAGTGATCTTTATGGTTTAAGTTCTAATCACGATAGCGAAATATAGCGAGTAATGCTGGCGGCGAGCATTGTGCACAGATTGTCCCGTCCTCTTGCGAGTGACATTGAATTACTCGGCAACGTTCCTACATGTAGTTTTGGCCAAAATCACAGTTATAATTTACCACCCTACTGCTACAGTATGCAATCCGTGCCATGCTGATGAGGGATTATTTTGTATTTTTCACAAATCCGTGCCTTTTAGGGGGTACCTCTCTTATGCAGCGTGTGAAGGCTTTCTAGCTTGAACCTAAAAGGGGTTCGCGACTTGGACCGTTAAAATTTTTGTCCTGGTCTATCTCGAGTGATGTAGGAGCAATTCGTTCTTAAAATGTGTGTTGCAGCACAAAATCGCCCAAAATATTTAATAAAATCTCTATTTTGGTGTTTAAGGTCATCCAATCCATGGTCATTGCTTTCGGTGCCAATCGAAAGCCCGTGTACGCTTACTAATAGTATGGTCTAACTTTTCGCATTATCTTGCACTGTTTATGACATACAGCAACTTATTACAGTGGAGTCCACTCTTTTCCCTTTCTTTCCCCTCCTTCCCATCCTTTCCTCTTCTTTCTTTTTTCCCTTCTCCCCTCCCCTTTTTTCCTTCCCTCCTTTTCCCTGTCCTGCCCTCCCGTCCCCTTAGAAGTAAGCCCCCTTAAATCTAGCTAGAGGGTCTAGGGGAACGCTGTAAACTCCCCCAGCGCCGAAATCAAATTTGGTGCATTTTTAGCCTTAAAATGTGACATCTCGTGGCAACAATTTGAATGACTTTCCTGAGAATCAGTTGACCAAATTTCATGCAGTTTACACAGTAAATGTATATAACAGTTATTAACAGA
>Ga0056128_1002680_pt1 | contig 21257 bp, 11 predicted proteins | sample WorMetLIZISLAND2_FD_71113 | JGI IMG/M metagenome (GOLD analysis project Ga0056128, IMG submission 71113) | Marine gutless worms symbiont microbial communities from Max Planck institute for Marine Microbiology, Germany - Olavius geniculatus... ... | reverse complement strand
GACGCCGCATGTATAGCACCATGTAGTTAATCAAAAGATTTTTGCTGTTTTAGTGGACTGATATATTGTCACGTCGTCCTTACACTGAGTTTTAAACTGGTAAGTTTTTTACATTTATTTTATGTTAACTTTGATGACAGTTTTATAAAAAGCCTTTGAAACAGTTTTCGCTGAAGAAAATGAAACATCTGTTAAGAATTTGTGTTTGGTTTAGTGCTGCAGATCACACATACTTGTGTCAGAGTAGAGTACTTGACAACTTGTAGAGTCTCTGACCTGTCAGAGGGTGGATTTTTTGATCATGAAATTGTGATGGCATTTGTCATCTTGTAACACAAAAATATCACAGTAATACTGAGTGAATTTCATCAAGCAATAAGCAGATAAGTATAATGGCGTTTTTGTCATTTTTGATGTATATTTTCTGTGCATTTAGCAGCAAGGGCTTTGCAGGAATTATTGCAGGAAGTGTTTTTAGCTTTATTTTTTTTGGGGGGGAGGGGATTAATAAATGAAGGAAATACTTGTGTCATAAATTTAGTGATGTTTTTGTCAGGTAAAATCAAAGAGCTTCTGTCTGTTGAGCTGGATATACCTGCGTCTCAAATGGAATTACATGGTTGGATACATAAGAATGACGCAATGATTCAAGACACTGTGAGTTAATCCAGTATTTTAATTTATCTAGAGTTGTCCAAAACTCAGAGCATTAATGCATTAACATGTTAATAATGCATCGTTAATACTGCTGAGGCGCTGAATTTGCAGGACCTGAAAATGATGTATTGGTACCACAGAAAAAAAAACACTAACTGCAGTACCTGGAAAATGATGGACCAAATCACATAGCTAGAATTTGCAGTACCTGAAAAATGAAGGACCAAATTGCATACTGTCATTTGAATATTATTATTATTTACAGTAGTGATGGAATGGCAACAGCAGTTTAATTACGTGAATTTATTTGATTGTCATGTAACTGCAGTTCAGTGAAAGATTGGAACTTCTGCTTCACAGAATTTAGTAAATTTACAATTTTACATATGTGCGTGAACTCTTTCCCAATGAGCTATGTGGGAGCCACGTACTATTCAACTGCTCTTGCGGCCATACTGCGTGGGATCCATGTGGTAATACAATTGCTGATAAATCGCACTATCAGGTTGGGGAAAAAGTACGTTTGCAGGCCCATGGGTTAGAAAATTACTTCATATGTATTCACCATTTGTGTTCATTTTTGGTTCAGGCTGCATGCACGCAGAATACGAACGCAGCAGTACCGGGGACGAAATAGTTAACAAAATTGCAAATAGTAGCAGAATTCCAGCTAAAATGACTGTTTAGCGTAGAAAATGTAAAAATGTTTTGGAATAGTGACTTTGAGTTCGACCTGACTTCACAGAGTTAGGTATCTGGACACATGGCTCTTCATCTGAGACAGAATCTCCAGAGAAGAATGAAAATTTTGCTCAGTGCATATAGCTATCTGCCACTAACACTTGCTGCTACTGCCACTATCACTAATGCTAGCCTACTACACTATGTCCAGTAAAAAACTGATCCCCTAGACATCGTGCAATAAAAATGTCAAATCTGAACGAATCTGAATAAGGTTTCGTACACTTAATCCCCAATAAATTCTTGAACTGATTGCGAAATTTTGTTGAAAAATACTATTTTTTACCAAAATTATTAAATGTTGAATATCGATAACAAAATATCTTTGTTACCAATATGGCATTACATACTGCAATCACTCAAGCTGAAGTGACGTTAGTTAATGCAATCAAAATAACTGTTTTCTGCAGATGATCATGTTTTAATTAAACTGTTGAGACAAGAGAAGAGTACGATGCTAAAAAAGTTTATCGCGGAATTTCCCAGCAAGCCATGGACACTGTCAGGATTAAACAAACGGTTGCCTAATACTGGACACTTCACGTTTTGAGGCAACCTCACAAAAGCTGCTGTAAATATTGTTTATGTAGATAGATTTGGCTGAAATTTGTACAATTGGTTTGATTTCCAATAGATGAAGCATTGTTGATGTAAGATTTTGCCGAAATCAGATGTTTGTTAAAGTTATGCAAATGCACAGTAACATAGGGGTTTACTTGTGCAACGCCATATTGGTAACGGAGATACTTTGTTATCGATATTCAACAGTTAATAACTCGACTATGAAATAATATTTTTTAACGAAATCTAGCGACAGCTACAGGAATTTACCGCAAATTAAGTGCACAAAATTTTATTTTAATTCATTCATATTTGACATTTCTATTGTACGATGTGTAGGAGGTCAGTTTTTTTACCCGACACAGTGTACAACTGCTACCACTAACCACCACCACTGCTACTACTACTACTACTGCTGCTGCTGCTGCTACAACAACAACTAATAATAATAATAATAGTATTAGTACTAGAATTATTAGTAGTGATGGCCAGCATTATAGTATTGGGCCACTGCTATAATGCTGGCCACTACAACTAGCTACATACCTACTACTACTACTATGACTAGGCCCACGACTAGGCCTACTACTACTACTATTACTGCTACCACCACTGCCTACTGTTACTGCTGGCCACTACTACTGCTGGCTACTACTACTACTACTAACTGCTGGTGAATGCTAACTGAAATAGTTTAATCATGGCTTTGTGAATGAATATGTGGTTAAATACCTGCCTGTTTCACTCATGTAGTTGTAAATACTAACTTTATGTAAAATTTGCAATTATAAACTCGAGCATATCTAGACTATTTAAATATTCATATTTGCGTGAGGCTGCTGGTGCAGTTATGGCTTGTACCGAAAGGGTCAACTTTGTTAACACGTATTAATTTTTTTAACATGTGTTAACGCATCAAGTTAGCGTGTTAATTTGACAGCTCTATTAATTTATTACATGCATATCAATATTAATTCTTTAATTATGTTTACTGAACTGTCTCACACTTTATAGAAGTTCATACTGTGCAGTAATAATTGTTATTTTTTTGTATTTGAAATTGTTTTGATTGTTGTGCAGGACATTCTGCGTGATCTGAATCTGCCGAAAGAGAACACATTATTTGTACTAACACCGTCATTAGCCCAGCCAGCCACGTCAGATGGGTGAGTGATCAGATGTTTCTGTGTGTAAGACTTTATGTTGTAGATTTGCTGCTGTTGCATATTTACATTTAAATTTTTGTTTTTATAATATAATTAATATATAATTAATTATAAAATAATTAATATATGTTAATATTTTTTTAGTTTTCTTAAATACTGTAAACAGTTGGTGAGCTGCCTTGGTGAGGACTGAATTTTGAATAACCCGCAGTGGTGCTAAACTACCTGAGGGATGCTGGCTTTTCCGAGGCCGGTCGCATATGATCGCACGATCGAGTGTCAGAAGACAACAACAACAACACTGAATTGACAGATTGCTTTTAGCTTATGAAATAACAGTGAATAAAGCTTAGTGATTGACATTGACCTTCACTTAATTTATGTGCCAAAATTTCAAAAGGCCAAAAGTTGGGTTTATGATTGGAGCTGTGCAGTGTATGGTTAGGCAGATTGTAGTGTTTTAAGTATATTACTTGTTGTGATGTTCTTGATTGCTGTATCATGTTATGTGCTTTGTGGATTGAGTACTGGTATACTATAGATGTTTAATTCTTTTTAGATTTGTCATTTTTTTGTTTTTGAGTTTTGCTGAGTACTTAGAAAATTATTGGATGTTTTTCTATTGTTAACCAAAACCATCGTTGAAGAGGATAAACTTTAGCAGTAGTGTTGTTGCAAAAACTTGCACAGTGTACCATATTTATTTGAGCAGCAGCTGTTTGTCAATGTAGAAATGGCTCCGAGAATGAACTGAAAACGTATGAGCTAAACATTGACTTTGTGGATGAAGATAAGAAGTGCGTAATAAAGTTTCCAGGCACCAAGACAATACGCCAGGCAAGCATTTCTGTTTTAATACTTATTTGTATGAAAACTTGAAGTGATAAGTAAAGCAGCAAGTTAGTTAAAAGCTGCAGTGACAGTTGATGTTAAGTTTGTGTTTATGACTTTTTAAATTTATCATTCACTAGAAATATGTTCTGTGGAACGAGGAATCTGTCTCATTGCCACGCTATATAGCCTAGCAGCTGCGTTTCGGCATTTGACGCTCTTGTGAGTTTGCAGCCAGTTTTGTCTTTGAATAAAAATGGTTGGTTGCCATGACAACAGGTGTCTTCAGGGAGAAATTTACATGACACCATTGCATAGTCCGGGCCCGAAAATAGGGGGTAGGTGAAAACAGCATGCAATTATCTTTTGCGGGAGCCGAGTTATAGTCCATTTTGTCCCAAAATTCGTTGCCATGGCAACGGGTCAGCAGGGAGAAATTAAATGACACCGTCAGATAGCTCGGGCCTGAAAATAGGAGGTAGGTGCAAACAGCGCACGATTATCTTTTATGGGGACCGAGTTATACCGCTTTGAAATCTCCATTGGCTGTAATGCAAAGTTTTGCAACTTTTGTAGGGTTGCTGTGGCGACAGAGGTTGATAGGGAGTAAATTTAAATAGCACCATAAGATTGCCCGACCCTGAAAATAGAGGGTAGGTAAATACAGTGCACAATTATCTTTTATGGGGATCGAGTTATACAGCTTTGAAGTCCCCATAGGCTGTAATGCAAATTTTTTAAAATTTGGGGTTAAATAGGAGAAGTAGTTATCAGATTTTTATCTCAAACAAACTCAATCTTACTTTTTAAGCCATGAATCACTGCAAAATTGAATCAAAATTGCGGTTGTAGAAGTGTTTACAGACAGAGTGACAGACAGATGCAAGTGATTTTATAATCTGTCCCATGCTATGCTATAGCAATGGGACAGATAATTATCTCTGCCAAGATGAACGTAGTGAACATTGGTGGGGGGGGATTAAGTAATTGAGCGATTCTGTCCATCTTTCTGTCCGTGTGCATGATAACTCATAATGCTGCTGTGCCGGCGTGATGTCATAATAGCAATGACGTCATTCTACAGTGGAAGCAGCAATGCTGTCATACTTCTCCCTACCTTTAACCTGCCACAAAGTGGCTCTTCTCTCTCTCTCCCCTTTCCTTGTATTTACTCTTGAATGACCCCTGTTGCCATGGCAATGAAATTTGAGACAAAATGGGCTATAACTCGGCTTGTGCAATAGATATTTTCGAGATCTTTGCATGGTAGTAGTAGTGGTAGGCCTAGTGTTTAAATTTCTTCACTTGGCAGAGATATGCACTCTACGAGTGCCTTCTAGTTTAAGCTTGTTTATGAATAGATGAATCTACGGCGTGATTACTGTGAAAATGTGTTTAGAATTTATTAATTTTTGCCAAATCTAGCAGTATCTGATATTGACTTTGAAGTTAAGAGCTGCTTTGTACAAGCAATATCAAACTTTATGTTGGTATAATGGAGGTGCAAAATTGTGGTGTTCTGAATGATGTGTGATTATGTAGGTGAAGGAAGATGTGGTATATATCGCTGGACCTGTTCGTTATCAAGTCTGGCATGGCTGGCCGACAGACGATGACTCGGTAATTGCTGCTTTGTTTTCTGGCTGTTGAAATGCTACTAATAATTGTTCTGTCACTACTGCAGTTTGAATCAAGTTCCATGTTAATATTATAGCTTCGTTTTGCTACATTTTGATGAAATGACAGATGATCAAAATAACTAATAGTTTATTTTTGTTCTGCAGCATGATTTTGAAGCAGGATCATAGGGTGATTGATATTTTGTGGTACCGTAATTGTTATTTTTACTTGGCATTTATCACACCATTGCTTGTAACTATAATGTTTTATACTTGCTGATCTTAGTAACTCCAGTTGCGTTGCATATCATAAACAGCTAAATACAGTTTGCACTTTCTGAAGTTTGGGTTATCTGAAGCCTTGATGGTATTCTATATTTTGCTCTGTACCTTTGAGGTTATTTTATTTATTTGAGATTCGTATAGGTTATGAGATATTGTCCGTTTTCTTTACAGATGCATTGTAAAGTCTGACTGCATAGTAATTTATGTTTTCTTGTCAGTTTTATTGTAGCTAAATGGCCTTATTTTTACGCAGTAGATTTTGTGCAGTCATTGCTATTGACTCTGCTAAGGCACTGAGTGGCTTTTATGTACTGACGTGGTTTTAAGCTACTAAATCCGTCATGTTGACATGATGTCTGTGTTGCATTGTGATGACTAGCTGACACTAGTGGCATGTGGTATCAACTACCCAACCCATCAGTTTCGTTTAAGTTCCACACAGCAACAACCACAACCCTGTCAGACCTCAAACAGATCATCACATGCAGATTCTGGCTCGGTACTCTTTTCCCTGAAACAGGTTTGATTTAAGATTTTGCTTTATTTTGTGTATGTTATGTCAGAATAAACCAATAAAGCAGTATTATGTACAGGGTTTTACTATCTGTTTGTTGATTTTTGACTAATACTGCTTTTATTTGCTGTTTAGCTAGATTTTTTTGGTGATCACGATCAGGAGTTTTTTAAATATGCAGAGATCTTTCAGTGAGAAGTTTTTGGATTGCTGGAGCTGGTTAATACGGTTAGTCTGCAATCATATATGATGCCCAGCAATCACTTTCGTATTGCCAGAGCCTAATTTTCATCAAGTAGCACCAAAAAATGAGAACCGTTTTTACTCCTTGCACACTACATTCTTAACGTGGCGAAAAGGAGTATATGAAATCAGTGTAATATTGAGGACCGACCTCTGTTCCTGGATGAGCCTTCCTGGAAGAACTTTTAATGGCCATATCTCCATAATGGTGCTAGATAGATGCATGGTCACTATGGACCACCCATAGGAAGTCGACCCCCGCAAGTCGAATGGTCACGTGACTGATGACATCACGTGACCCCAAAAGGTGAAAGTCTTGACTGCATTATCTTTGAGGCATGATATTTCTGTAACAGTGCCAGATAGACGCATGCGTTGCGGTATAGCAAGAAAAATGGCAACTAGTGTCATCGATCGTTATTGGAAATTTTTTCTTCTCATTTCCTAAAATCGGGCAAATTTTTATAAACTTCGGGGAGACGATTTCCAATAACGACCTCGACGCCAGTCACTATTAGTAGGCCTATAATATTAAACGTATCTCAGTTAGACACCGGGTCTCTAATACAAACTGAAAGGAACAAAAAAGCTCTTTGAAGAATACAAAAGAAAATGATGCTCGCGAGGAGTACATTAGATTGGTCACAATCTAATACTATTTCTTGTGACTTTTTGGCACTGCACTGTAGTGTAATGCCCTGGTGAGGTCATCCAGACACATGCGCTGTATGTACACTGTGTCCCAGATGATGTAATTTGGGATTGGGGAAAGTTGCTGCTGGGAAGACAAGAAGCCAGAGCTGTGATCATTGTCTCTAGCCTGCAGATGATCTAGTACTTAATAAACCCTGGTGATACTGTACATGGTTTATTACAACATCATCTGCAGACTAGAAACATTGATCACAGCTCTGGTCTCTATGCTATCTTTCTCTTTAGTACTGTAATACTTTAATACTGTGTATGAGGAATAACAGGTCAGTGGCTGTAATATTTTAAGCTTTATTAAGGCTAGTACTGAAGTGATAGCAGTATTGTTTCAGCATCGTCAAAATTTTGTCAGCGTGATGACTCACGAACCGCTGGACTTAACTTTGTGCAATTTCGCACAAACATGCATATTGACATCCTTTAGAACTCTGTTGATTATCAAGGTCATATGTCAAGGTCACGTGGTTTTTGTGTGTTTCTTGTGTGCATGACACTGCTTGAACCAGCTGGGTTAGAATTCACGAAGTGTCATTCACTAGGTAGTGCCACTTTTTTACCATTTGCCATAGACTTCTTAAAATATTTTCATGGGTCTATGCTGCCTGCGGAAGCAATTGCAGTTCCTCATGGGCAGTACTTATCCATGAGCAAGGCTTGACAGTCTTGCTACATAGAGATAGTTATTTGTTGTGGTAATTGTTGACTGTGAGATACGTATTGCAGGACAGCATGGATGTTGAGAGTGATGACGATGAGTATGTTGATGCTCTTGTCTACGACGACATTAATGATGATGACCTTCACATCTCTAACTCATGCAAGCCTCTCAGTATGTATTTATCATTGTCACCAGTAAACTGTTTCTGTATTTGTTTCATCACGGTATGGAGTGTGCTATGTTAGTGTGCCTATAGCGCAATATCACTGTTACTTCAGTCTTTTTGTTCTGTTTATCTTTGTCTGTAAGAAATGCAGATTGGAGCTGTATTGGTATAATGGTTTCCTGCCAAAATCTGGACCTTCAAAACCTGGACTGTCAAAACTAGCCTGCTACACGAACCCTAACACTTACCCTAATCCTATTCCTATTGCTAATCCATAATCCCTAATCTTAACTTTTACCTAACCTTATCCGTATACCTATCCCTAATTCCTAACCCTAACCCTATCCTTCACCTTATTTCCTAAACCTAAGCCTATATCACTCTGTCCAGGTTTTGTCATTCCCAGTTTTGTTAAAAAAAGTTTTGTCAGGATACTCGGTATAATTGGTATTATGTAACCTTTATAATACCAACAGCAACTATCATTGTTACGGTAGCTACTGCATGTTGGCAGATATTGAACTCTGATCTAGTGTCATGTGTGAACCAATCTAGCTGGAATGTATTTGTAACCAGCATTGTATTGTCTGGTGTGTTTTGCACAGTGCCAGAGCAAGTTGATGATCAGGTTGCTGCTACAGAACATTTCTCTCAAGAATTTACATCCAGGTAGGCCGTTTGGTGGATATTTTGTGTCGACTGGAGACAACCGTGTATTATTTCTGGCAAAATGTATTGTGTGAGCACTTTTGTGATCTGTAATATATTTGGGAGTTACGGGTGGTGATGACTCTGAAATGGCACAATGTACAACAGCATAATTTTGCGTGTAGATCTGTGTTTGCTTGGCCAATTGGACATGGCTAGGTCAGATGTTGCTCAGAGGTCGTCCGTTTGAGAAACGTTTACTTTTTTCAAAATTTTGCTGTGGCAAGCACGCTGCAGATCTGCTGTAGGCCACAGGCTGCAGCAGCTGCTACAAGCAGGCCGCATCTGCATGTCTGTGGGCCACAGGCTTGACCTAGATCTGCAGCTATTCTTGCTGCGGAATTGAGCCCACAGGCCGAGGTGAAGCCCAAATGTCAAAAATCAAGCGGACATGGCATGTAGTGATCTGTTCCCTTGTTGAATGAATATATTTGTTAGTATCTCATAGCTTCTTTATTTGACAGTGAGCATATGAGTTTTTGCTAACGTTTTCTTTTGTTTAACTGGCCAGATTTGTGCTCACCACAGCCTATGTTGGATTAGTCTCTGCGTTCGACTGGGTTTTCATAGTTATCTCAGAAAAATTCTTGGGATTGCTGGAATAAGATTGTCTTCTGTTACCCAACTAGTATATTGACACTGTGTGTAAGAGCAGAAAGTGCAGTTGTAATTAATTTATGAATTAATTATGTATGTAACTAAATAATTAGATAATTTGTTTAGCACACTAACTGTAACAAAACATTGAATGTGTCGGTATGATAGTAGAAAGAAAAGTAAAAATATCTGAGCTGGTGTCAAAAAGTAGACAGAAGGTTTCAGGGTTAAATGAGTGATTCATCTGCTGCAGTATCTTGTTGTTATGCAGATACGGAGACATGCATCCCGTGTTCTATATTGGTAGCCTTGATAATGCGCTCCGTGAAGCGCTACAGTGTAAAGCTCGCGATGTGAGTTGAAACTGTTACTTTTGCAAGACTATGCTATTACTGATAATATACATGTATATGCACAGCTGCAAACTGCAATAAAAGTCTTGCAACTTTTTTACGGAGTAAAGTTTGTCATCGTTTTTTGTTGCGTTGGCACAGATTGTGTTGTATGCTGTTATTATTATGGGTATTTAAAAGCTTGTTATTGTTGTTGGTTGTGTGTTATTTTCGTTGCAGAGGAAGTTGTTAGCAATCTACTTGCATCATGATCAGAGTATTTTTGCAAATGTTTTCTGCTCGCAAGTTTTGTGCGCCGAGTCATTGGTTGCATTTCTCAGTGCCAACTTCATTACATGGGCCTGGGATCTCACACATCCTTCCAATCGTGAAAAGTATGTTTTGTGACCAGTGACCATGTGTTCAGATTTTTTGTTACACTAGATAGCTGTTTTCATTTGCGCACTGGGCCCATGAAGTGGCCTCAGCGCTGGGTGGTCGATCTTGTGGTCACCCTCCCCGCAGGTAAAGGTAAAGGTAGCTGTTTTCATCTTTTCATTACAGCTTTATTGCGGAAACTTTTTCAGCTGTGGGACATTGCACATGGTCTTCAAGATTTGAAGCTGTGTGTGGTTTTGGCACTTTGACTACTCTGCACCAAGATATGTCTCGGTGACAAAACTCTAGCCACAAGTCCAATGCTTGCACCACCACAGTTAGCAGTGGCCAAAGATTCAGCGCAGTACTAGAGCAAGCTAGCATTAGCAGTCTTTTCAGTACCATTTTGCATTTTGAGATTGTGTTCACCTGCTCAGTGCACATTACAGTGTTTACGTTATCAACTTCTGTTTCGTGGTGCACAGCAAATGGCAGCAATAACATGCGGCAGAGTGCTGAAGTTTTAGCTTTTGCAATTTATTCAAACGTAAGTGAACTAGTGTATTTATTTGTCGTTCAAATGTTCCGTTCCTGATTGCACTCACGCTCAAGCCTTTTTACTTGTCTGCTGCTTTTTCAGCTATAGTTTTTTGGCATTGCTAATAACAAGTAAATAACATGGTTTATTGTGCATGCTTTCATTGTTATCTCCGCCAGGGTGAGCGGCAGCGCGGAGCGTAGTGAACATTGGAGGAGATTAAGACATTGGTCATTCTGTCCGTCGTTCTCTCTGTGTGTGTGTAGGTGTATGTGTCTGTGTGTGTACACGATGACTCGTCATCATCTCCACATGTTATGCACAGGCAGACATCAGGACCGGCAAGACGTCCTGATGTCTGCACACCTTATTAGCTGTAGTTGTATATGTAGTAGTAGTGATAGTAGTAGTAGTAGTCATTGTAATGTTTAAGTTACTCCACTTGGCGGAGATATGCACTTTTACGAGTGCCTTCTGGTTATTCATTTATTCATTGGCGGATGAGATGAGACTTTACAGTACCTGGTACATAGTTGTATTTAATACATCTGCACCTGTTGACAGCCACATAACCCATAGGGCCAAGTTTGTGAACATCCCCCTGGTGAGGCAGTTCTAATTAATGTTTATGTTTAGATTATTGACACTCTGCGCTGGACATCTGGGCTCAGTTGCAGCAAATACCGTTCGTGTGTTCAAGCCCGATCAGCTTCCATTGCTGTTGGTAATCTCACGCAGTCGTGGCATTGCTGAAGTTGTTCAAGTTTTGCACGGTACGTCACTCTGTTCCAAGTTTTTCATCATTAATTTAATGATAATTTGGAAGTAAATTGTTATACAAAGTTACAGTTTTGCTTACTAAATTACATTTAATGTATTGTGTACTTAATTAATTCGTTAGAACGTTCACTGGAGGCAGCAACACAGTGTTATGCAACAGTTTGAAGCATCTGCATTCAACACGGTAGTGCATTGACATTAATTATGGTGTGGTGGACAATGAGTGTACCTCAGATAATTCTATTGTCTTGGCTATTTTTGTGCCAAAAATTATCGGCTTGTTTTTTCTGAGACATTGTACAGTTTAAAGAATGTTTTATGTTGTCACCAGACCAAACTTAGTGGAGATCTGTATCAACTATGTGTGACTGGTGATATTTCATCCAACTTGCATGGCATATCATGCTGATTGTCATGTTTACAAGACTAGGTGATTTGCAACATACAGTACATTATTTGTAAGAGAGTGTGTGATGTCATGATGCTAATTGTGCAGGTAACAGCACGATTGATGACTTGATACCACGTTTGATGCACACAGTTGATATGTTTCAACAGCAGCTCGATGCAGACATCGCAGAAGAGGTGAGTGGCTTAGAATACTTGTTTGGCCTTGCCTTTAGCCATTCTTGCTCCAAGTGTAGGCTGCACTGTGAATTGTCTTCTTCCGTTTTGATCTGTTGTCCACTTGTTACATCTTTGTTTCCATCCAATCTATGAGGTTACGTTTTCCATTCATGCTGTTCTCGGTTTTCTTTTTTTCCTATTCTCGGCAGAGTCCCTTGATTGATGCTAACAGTCAAAATGTTGGACACTAGTAGTTTGCGTGTTGTAAGGCAACATTGCTTGCTGCTAATCTGACGTGTAAACTACTACCAGTGAACATTGCATGGACTTTATTGCATATAGTGCGAAAATGACATAGTATGCTTACTGTTATTTAACTTGCAACTTCCCCCGCCCATTCTTTTACTTTATGATTAGCCAAACCTCTCGAAAATGGACCATTTTGAAATGAAAACCAGAAGGGCATCTGGTCCATAGAAACTTGCTGTAGCCATCCAGACAGGTTTACTCTGGTGGATCCCACCTCCTCTGGATGTACACTTGATAGGTACATCAGACAATGGCTGAGTGAATATTGTTCTTTGCTCATTACCAGTTAGTAGCTTTCAGCAGGAGTGGGTGTATTCATTGCAGGAAGAAAGAGATGCTCGGGAACGAATGTTGCAAGAACAAGATGATGCATACAAGAGGTCACTGGAGATCGATCGTGCAAAGGTACTGTGTTTGGTGGATTTACTTCAATAATCTATTTTTGGATGTGATATCGACGTACAAGGAGAGCTTTACAATTTGCATTTTTTTGTTAAAATGTTCTCTAGTCAGGTGTTGCTACGTGGTTATTGGACTTTTAATACAGTTTGTCGGTTATATTATGTTAAGTTATCATCTGCAGTATTTAATGTTACATTAATTTGCCAGTTTCTGGTAATCATTGGTCATGTGTAACTGATATGGCAGTCTTGATGTGAAAGGATATGAAAATATAGGCTTGATTAGCTTTTTTCTATTACCGTAGTGAGTTTTGTATGACATCTACAATGAGCAGTCAGACACATACTAGCTATCACAAGTCATATAACTGTTTATAATTAATCTGATGTGCCATATTGCTTTGTGATGCTTTGTATCAGTGATAATTTTGCTTTTTGAAATTTAAAAATGCCTACAATATTAACTTTATATGGAATGAACACTGTCACTGATGGGTACAAGTGTAATTAAATTACGTCTTTGTGTAAGGAAACCCTGCAAAAATTCCATGATTATCAGTCACTGTTCTGAGTGAGCCCTTCGACAAAACATCAGTTATCATCAAGAAAATGCATCTGTTTTCTCAGATTTGAGCCAGACTATTTAATGATCACCGAAAAACCATAAAGTGGTCTGTGATAAGTAGATTGCGGATGATATACGCAATTGTTTTGTGGTTGGATTTGCATGAATGCAGGCCGAGGCTCGGCGACGTGAGGAAGAGCAGCGAGTGAAAGACGAGGAAGAAGCCAAACGACGACGACACAAGGAGGAACTGGAACGAGAAGAAGCCGAGGCCGAGAAAGAAGTATCCAGCATGATCTATCTCAGCGTAGTTTGTTATGTATTGTAGCATAATAGTGGTCTAATTGAAATTATATGGTGCTGCTTTGTTGTACATGTGACAGCTTTAAAATTAATAGAAGAAGACTCACTCGTAGACGGAGCTCTGTTGTGAGGGACTTCATGGCCAGGGTTTAATTGAATTGAACTATTATACAATCTAGATTTAAGTTGGCCAGTACATTAACAGTCAATACCTTTGACTGTCTAATTAAGTATGACAGCAGTCCCTATTAGCCATCGTATCTATTGCCCATGGAGGGATGGCCAGGCTGAGTTGACATGGATGGCTTGTTGCATATGAAGATGATATATGTGTGAAATGTCATCTGTTTTAGTATTAACTTGAATCAACAAAATGTAACTTCATTGAAATACCCACAGATGTTTTCGCTGGGCTAAACCAACACCATTTTAGATTGACCCCATAAGTTACGTACTACACTGTGTCTCAAAAAACATCCCCAACATTTTTGGCTGTAACTTTAAAACCAATTATCAGATTGTGATAATTTTTGGTAGGAATATTCCTGACACAACTTGCCATCAAGTGATCGTTCAGTTTCCCACCTCACCCAATGTATGCTTTTGCACTATCTAGGGAAATCAGATCAAGCGAAATATGTGTTGAAATAAACAGAAAACCTGAAAAGAACATCCCCGACATTATCGATCGTAACCTGGAAAAGGATTAGCAGATTTTAATAATTTTTGGCAGAAATATTTATAATACCACTGGCTATTAAATAAGTGTTTTAGTTTCCACCTCACCCAACGTCTGCTTTTGCACTACCTGGGGAAATCAGCATAATACGTGTTAAAATGAATGAAAAAATGTCAATAAATTTCATCTGTTTTAATGTGTGGCCCCCAACAGCCGGTCTGTTACAAGGTTTGAATGTCATGCAGCAGTGTGTCCACCAGATGAAGTTTAGAAATGTTTGTAAAGTCAAGAAGCGACTGGTACAGCTTGGATTGGTCTGGAGCAGAACGTTATCGATACTGCTGTCAGTGAATGGAAAAAGTATCTCCTTGCCTGTGTTCACATAGTGAGCCAACACTTCAAGCAATTTTACTGCAGGCAGTTAAAAGTGGACAACTGAATGAAATGTCAGCCAAAGTGGCAGAAATGTGAACAAAATGTGTTTTTAGGCATTGTGTTAATTAAGCAATCACATCGCATTGGATAAAAAAAGTGATATTTCGCTGGTTGTGTTTTCCCCAGTTAGTGCAGAAACAAACGTGGGTGTGGTGGGAAACTGGTCGTTTGATGGAAAGTTGTGTCATAAATATTTGTACCAAAAATTATCAAAATCTGCTAGTTGGTTTTCAAGTTACAGTCGAAAATGTCAGGGATGTTTTTTTGGGACACAGTGTAGTTGAAACCTCTGTTTTGTCAGACAGTAATTTTTCTTTCTGCTGATGCTGTAAGCACCCCAACTGTCCCATTAGATCATGCGTCATAGTTAGTAATTGTGCCATTGTTAGCTGGCTGACGTGGTTTGTCAATGTCGTGGTTATAGGCCATACGTTTGTCGTTGGTTAATATGCTGCCTGAGGAGCCTGATGCTACATGTACTGAACCTGTTGCTTTACTGCGCATTCGTTGCCCTGACGGCAGAGTGCTGAACCGTCGCTTTCTGGCCTCCGAACCACTCCAGGTGCTGCTGACGTACGTGGGATCAGTCGGCTTTGCACCGGACACATACAAGTTGCTGACAACGTACCCACGAAAGGATGTAAATACTTTGGTTTTCTCTCGTGATTTTGTGTTTGACTGAGTCGGCATGGTTGCTACTGTGTTATGTGACAGGTGTAGAGGAAAGAATAGGTTTTATTGTACAAAGCCAGAATCAGCAACAGCTTTCTTGGTAATTTTAAACTTGTGAACTGGACTGGAATTCTGGATTTAGGGGAGGGTGCATGGGGCTCACCTCCAGGTCCCATGGGGGGTCTTCACAACGTTGCATAACTAACTATAGATTTTGCTTAGCCTTTTGTCAACACAGTGCATATAATTAACTGTTAATTTTTCAGTAAAATTTAACCAGTAACATCAAATGCCAACATGACTTTGTAATTCACTGAACCGATGTTATCTATGGCTGGTGGAGATTTCGGCTGTTGTATATTCGTGGCTGCAAATAAAAAAGTTCTTGGATGTCGGGGCTTTCACAAAGTCACATCTTTTAGAGCCTCACGTTCGGGAATTGGTTGTAGACTGGAGAAGTGTCGTGCACAACGAGCCTAATTTTATGCTGTCTGGCTGCATTCAGAAATGTGATTAATGCCATTATTATTGTTTGTGAGATAGATGCTATTCCTTATGACCCTCTAGCATTGGTTTGTTGGAAGTGTTTGAAGTAGCCGTGGACTGTCCGTGGTTATGTGCGATTGTGTTTGTCATTGATTGGCAGCTGACGCAGCTCGACAGTTCGTCAACTTTGCATGAACTCAAGTTGTTTCCTCAAGAGACACTGACGATTGAGAATGTCTGACCCTGCTTGTTCGTCTTTTTCTCCTCGTTTTCTTCCTACTATTACAGCTAATCTAGTCTTTACAGCTGGTTACTGATTGTTCGCTGCCATTCATTTGTCTGATAATATAATGTAAAAAGGATAATTTTTATACCTTTGTTAAATTTAAAATAACTTCGCTCAGACTTGTGGTCATGTACATATAAAATTTACTCGATTTCAGAGTTACGTTTTTTACAAGTACATCAAAATGACACTTTTTGGTAATACATATCTCACATGTTGTGATGATCAGCCAGTTAATAATTTACCGTTGCTTTTTTTCTGGATTATCATATATTAATAATGTGTGATGCTTGTGTCTTAAACGTACATGCCTGATGTGACATATTATTAGTGCATTTTGTAGTCAATCGTGAAGTTATTTCAAAACTCCACCGAGTGTTGTTTGCATGCCTCACAGGCACACTTCATGTTCTGCTATTTTTACTGCAGTCTGTGATAAATTTTTACTAAGAAAGTCATGCACATCGACTTCTAAATGTTTTGAATGTTGTTATAACGGAAAGTTAAGTATAAGAACGATTTTTTTTCAAGTGAAAATAGTCATTCATCTCAATGTTGACTGAGTTCGACTTTTTGCATGCAACATCTAACAGTGTTCATTTGGTGGAGTGGAAACAGTGCTGTGGCTTATGTGTGTGGCAAATGGCCAACTAGAGGTATGCTTCTCTTGAAAAGTTGCACCCGTGGAAAATTGGATATTTGTGAATACACGAGGGTCATTCCATAAATAAGTTACAAAATGGCATCATTCTGTTAGTTCTCAAAATATAAACAAGAAGCCCAGCTGTCGCTAGGATAGCCAACCGTACTGGTTGTCAGTGATCATTCAAAGTCGATTTTTTCTATCAAATTTGACAGGGCGTGTGCTCTTTCTGTGCTGCTTCCTATTAGTGATTAATGGTAACATAAGCCGTATCTCGCACTGTTTTCGAGATATGGCCAGTTTTCCATTAAAAACGCACATTTTTCCTACCCCCTCGTCATTCAACTCTAAATTTGAAAATGTTCCCCCTGGAGTAGATGGCTGAAATTTTGCATGCCTGAGTTTACAACACGTAGCTAATCATTCGTGTTAACAGTTTTTCCTTACACCCTGCCTGTTAGCCACAATACAGACGGATGACAACCTTGACAACAGCTTGACCATTACTTAAGTACGGTTGGCTAAAATATTGACATATACGTTTTGTAGGGAAATCTGCTTTCAACACATGTAGAAATTTTTGGGATGATGACATCATCTGTTCATAGAACGCAGTCTGTTTGTGTGTTATTTTCTCCATCGGTAATCTATCATAACTCGCAAGTGACAATCAGCATAGGAACGAGAAAAAAAATAAACTTACAAGTTAGTGTCATCTCTGTAAATGTTAAACATTAGTGTCTCACTTTCCAACATATTGTTTGAGTTCGTTTAAACAAGGCTCTGAATCCCCGATGCTGCTGTCTAAGCCAGTGATGAACAACTGATTGCACCCGGTATCTGATGTGAATTCTTGCCCACCTAGCATTTTCTTACACCAAACATGTATTGTTGGTTTCATGATGTGAGTGAATCTTATTTGAATTAAGTTCTTTTGCCCACGAAACGAATTATAGTATGCAGTTCGTTACAAGTGTTTTTAATTTGTTTTCTTATTTTTGCTTGTGTTCTCATTATTACTACGGGCAGCTGTCAGTTTTGTTTCAACCTTGCCGTTCCTGTTCGTCACTTGTGAGCTTTAAAATGACATGTTCTGTATCTATGAATGGATCAGATGATGATAGAACTCGCAGATTGTAACCACAGTTAACTTTTTTTAGGAAATGTATATTTCAACTTGTTATATTTGGAAAACTAAAAGAGTAATACTTTTTTGTAACTGATTTATGGAACGAGCCTCGTAAAGGTGCCAGCTACATTTGCTGCATTTAGTGTATAATTTCAGTACATTAAACCTCGTAACAACTAACAAAGACCTTGTTTTCATGAGTTGAGACAGCTGTGTGTGACGCTTATGTTTTAAACAGACAACGGGATTGTGTTCTCCGGCATTCGTGAAGATAACCTCTCAGTTAGCATGTATAAGATATTGTCAGAAAATTTGTGCACATGCACACTTGATTTCTTTGGTTTAAGTGCCCAGCACTTGGTGGTAAGTGCAGCGCAATCGATTTTATCTGTTTCTACTGATTTGTCTTTAACGCGGCCCAAGAGTTGATTTCCCTAGCGACCATGAATCACTCCCCCCTGTGAAGTCATGAGACCCGAATGGCTTGGGGCTCGAAAGACTGCAATGTGAGGCTGAAGGCTGAGATAGGAGTAGAGATCGGGTACTTGCAGTTGCGATTCTTTATGGCGCAAGCCTTTAATTATTCAGTGACAACTGCCAAAATAAAGTGCAAAAACCCAAGGTTTCAAGGTCTTGGCCAGCGTCTCGGAAGCTGCAACGTATCCTGTCGGTCTCGTCTCGGACAAAATTTTGAACGTCTTGGTCTCGTCTCGATCTCGGCTCAGAAGGTCTCGTACACATCCATGGACGTTCCAAGTCGAAGTCAGGTCCGATTTCAAAAGACTGGTGACTTCCAGGTCTAATCACAGTCACACACAGTATGCTAGCTTACTTGCTTACTGACGATTTTATATTCTTTGCTGTAGTTGTTGTTTTTCTTTTCGCATCTTTTTAATTATTTAATTATTGTTATTTTAAGGCTAGGCAAGTTAATATTTGTCTCATTTGACATTTCAGATACTCAGCATAGCTAGGCAGGTTTTGTCAGTGTTAAACATACTGTGTGATCAGCAGTGTAGAGTTGGGTTTGAGGAGCACTATGCACGAATTATGGTTTGCGGATCTGCGGATGTCGCAACTTTTAACTCGGTAATTAAGCTGTAATTTGTTAGTTAAACCATCTCCTAACCCCATTCCTAATCCTAACCTTATATCTAAGCCTAATCATAACCCTAATATTAACCCTATCCCTAACCATACCTCTATCCCTGTTGCGACATCCGCAGATTCGCACATCTGCTGATCCGCTTTTACCATCGTCCTGGTTTTTTTGCCCCTTTGCCTTTCGCCTCCTGTTTGATTCGCCGAATTCACCAAAGCCACCAGTGGCTAGAGTGAAGAAAGCAGGAACAAATGTAAACAGACAAACCGATCCACCGTTTTGTGCACTCGCGCGAAAAAAATATAGTTCCACATAACATGCGCACTTGCATTTCAGTCAGGCACAGGTAAAATGCGGACCTGTGGACCGACCAACGGGTAAACTGCGGACCAAACCTGCGGACCAGGTCCGCAGTTTACCCGTTGATCAGTCTGCAGGTCCGCATTATCTATATAAGTCTTTCTTCCCTGTTGCTGACGTTTGTATTATAACTGCGTTAGACGTAGCATACCTACGGAGCATCACCTGCCATATGGCACCAGTAAACTTTGCAACACCTGCAACGCTGTGGTCCAGCCACCTGTCAAGAAAGGACGTGGGAAGAACAGCCGCAGCACCAACAAGAAGATCACCTGAATCGAGTGCAAGAACTGCAGTTGCTGGCATCATTGCCACTGTGTGGGATACCAGTGCGGAGAATTCGTTTGCGAACTCTGTTGATAACATTTTATTGACATCTGACGTTTCACTTGCCTAACTACTAGTTCGTTTTGAAGCTGTTATGAAAAGTTTTTCTATTTTTAGGCCTATTGATCTGAAGACGATTTCCATCTTTACGCCTATTTTTCAGTGACATTTTATTAGCTTATTGCATTCAGTGAGTGATTAAATGAATATATGATAGACGTGCTGCAAGCTGAATCTAAGGCACCAATATTTTGGCCTACATAGGCCTATAGCCTATCCTTAAAATGAAATTCACTAGAATTAAGCCTCTATAATATCAATAAACACAATACACGTGGACTACATCTGCAAAGTAGGTGTATCATAAATTACATTAAGTTAAACTCTTTTCACACAACTGCCTGCACTGCAGCAGTAAATGCTTAGTCAGGGGCCTAAAACATGAACGCTATAGTAAGTTAATACACCCTACGGCACATCTCTTATTAGGTGTTTGATCATGCAGGGTCCGCATTTTACTGGCCTGCAGTTTACCCACTGGTCCGCACTGGCGGTCCGCAAGTTTTGGTCCGTAGTTTGCCCGTTGGTCGGTCTGCAGGTCTGCACTTTACCACAGCCCATTCCAGTCAGTGCACATTTTTGTGTATTGTGAACATTATTCACTTAGTCAGTATATTTCCCTGTTAGTTTAATTATTAATATGCTATTTAGTGCATATTTAGTGCTTGTTTCCGCAAACTTTATTTGTCACGGCCATTTGCCTATGGCTCAGAGAACTTTACGGGATCGTTGACTAATGCACAGTTATGCAAACCTGTTATGAAAATTATCACCTTCTCCACAAAACATTGATGGAGTCTGGGGAGGGGGCAGTGCCACCTCCCCAGGATAATAAAAATGGGATGAATTGTGTCACTAAAACATAATTTGCAGTTCCTGTGCTACCTGAGCACAAACAGAGCACATAAGGTGACGATAAACTTTTTATTGCAGTGTTATGGGGTTATCTACTTGGAAGCCAGTGTTGTGTTTTCGTGATATTTCACAGACTGTAAACCACTGAAGAGCTGAGGAATGTGTGAGGATGTAATTTGATTTTTGTTTGGTGTTGTTTTTTAAAGTTATTACTATACATTATAACTTCGTCACATTGTGTTATATTTTGTCAGGCTTCAGGATGTTTGGAACAACCACATTTGGTGCAACGTCGTCGTTGTTTGGGGGTACAACAACGACAACGACAAATCATAATCCAATGAAAGATATAGAAGTTCCTAGTCCGCCGGATGATAGTGTCAGTGTGCTCGCATTTAGCCCGGGCACACTACAAACTACATTCCTTGCAGCTGGCAGCTGGGACAACAATGTAAGCTTATTAGTCCGCCCGAAAGCGATAGCTTGCGGAAGCGGACTTAAGTTTTGCTGTGGTTTATTTTCTTTTTTTTCCCCTCGCGTAATCTCCGAGCTCCGTGGGCCGATCGCCGCGAAATTTTGCACGATGCTCCTAA
>Ga0056128_1002677_pt1 | contig 21272 bp, 12 predicted proteins | sample WorMetLIZISLAND2_FD_71113 | JGI IMG/M metagenome (GOLD analysis project Ga0056128, IMG submission 71113) | Marine gutless worms symbiont microbial communities from Max Planck institute for Marine Microbiology, Germany - Olavius geniculatus... ... | reverse complement strand
TCCATGTAATACGAGGACGTCCCAGTGGTCTCGTCCAGTTTCCTGCGGGGGAAGCTGTTAAGATCTGTTTTGCATCTGTTTCATCAGGCATTCGTGCAATGTGTCCGAACAGGGACAGGCACCTTGACAGGACTATGGCCGAGAGATGGGGTTGCTCAGTTAACCTTCTGACTTCGTCGTTCCGCACATGCTGGTGCCAATTGATTCCATCACAACTGCATTTCATTAAGGTGTAAAAACCGTTTAATGCAAGGCTGACATACCTCGGCGTCCTTGGCAAGCTGATAGGCAATCTTCAGATCACCAAGCTGAAGAGCAAGTTCGAACTTGTGCTCGGGATCGCACGTCACAGCCATCGCCTGAGGACGGAAACCCTGCACACACGTCATCACATAGCTGACTTTAGCAACTACTACGTGTGACAAAGAAAACAATAACTTCTACAAATAAAATTTAACAAAAGTGGCAGATCAGTTATTTTGGTAAATTTTCTAACTTAGTGCAGAGCTTCAATGCTGTTCTGTTGCATGACAGTCTGTTGGCTGCCCCCTGCACAGACTGAAGACTGCACCCATCTTTGTATTGCCTACTCAGTTTTTGAACTCCCTCGAGATTATCTACTAAATGACGACAAAAAAAATTGAATAAATAAACAAGGTTTTTAAAAAATTATAAATAAACTTTGACATGAAAACATGAACACAAAAGCTGCTTAAGCAAAAGCTAACTGTTACATATGTTAAAAAGTTTGATGCTTTCAGATGCGAAAAGACCATATTTGCTGCAATAAAGTAAGATATAGTAGTCAGTTACAACAAAAGGATATGCTAAACCTGAAACTAACTATGCTAAAGACACAGCTAAAATTACGTCACAAAAACAGGGTAATAATCACCCAACCTGTTTTTCAAGGAAGTGGGCAACTCTCGTGCGCTGCTCACGTGGAACGGTCGGCAGAACTTTGTCGGCGGTGTCAAAATCTCGTCTCATGACAGCCGTCTGATACTCCAGAACTGACAGCAACAGCAAATAGCTGACGACATTCAGCTCCTTGTCGCCGAGATAGATTCGGTTGTCCTTGGGAATGTAACCCAGCAGATACATCACCCTACAGCGGAATAAGTATGCAACTAATTAAGTACACAAGTTCACACAGTGTTTCATAAAAAGGTACCCCATTTCTTTCTTTCATAATTCACTCAAATGATGATCAATTTGCAAAACAGATTACGACATTAGCTTTATGTCATGACTAGCAGAGAATATTTAACTAACAGCCAAACTTTGTTGAAGTATTTTTAATCAATATTTTCCAGCTACAGCTGATAAAAAGTTTGTGTAAATTTATCACTGTTTCACCGAGTTATGAAAGAAAGAAAAGAGTCCTACGGATAGCAGCATTAAACAAATGATGATGTTCAGCTCCTTGTCACCGAGATGAGAATGCAGCCTAACAGCTACATAACACTGTTGTAAGGTGACATGTGATCAAACTAACTCTTTCTGGAGTATACCAGCAAAAAACATGCAAAATATGCTATGGGAAATTCTCCAATGGTTGCGGACATAATCTTCTGGCAAATAGTTTTTTTCAGGCGGTAACACTAGATCACTTAACTCTGACCTTGATTAATCCCGCATCCAACTTGGGCCATACTCCAACGCCATCCATATCTGTCAACAGCTGTCACCTCTGCTTCTTCCCAGGTGAACCCCATCTTCTGTAAGTCTTTGTTGACTGTGCTCCTCCAGTTTGTTCGTGGTCACATGGTTAGTTTAATTTATCAATGTGGTGTTCATCTTGCAGCTATGTTGTAAAGCCCTTCTAACAATACAAACTGTGACTCTCTCACCTGTCCAGGTGCGCAATGGTAACGATCTCTCCGCCGACGTAGTAGTTAAGTCTGTTGACACTATTGGTGTAGATGAAGCAATCGCCGACCCAGCAGCCGGTCCTCACGGTCTCCGCGATGTCACTCAATACCTGCCATCACAATCCATACACACACACACACATCAAAGTAAATCATAAAAGGTAAATTCGGGTAGTTGCTACGGCACTGCTTATGTCAGTCAGGCACTTTACAACATCGAGAATGGCAACTGATTGGCATAAGCTAATGATACCACAGCACACTATGCGGCCATCCATTGTCTGGAGCAGTGAAGAACTAAACCCCTGTGTGGGTGCCAGAGACACCAGACTCATAATCTTTAGCTACACACATTCATCAGTCATTACTGCTTGGATGAGTGACTGTCTGCGAACAAATAAACCATCTAGCCATAACCAACACCAAGCTCAACTCAGCCTTTCATCCCTGTGCGATAGGTAAATCGAGTACCGATATGGCTGCTTACCTCGAGTTAAAGCAAAATGCATTCACCTGTGTTGCGTGGCAGTTGAGACTGTGCGATCCCATATGGCAGGTGATGATCCGTAGTCCAGCAATGAATTTCCCATAAAAAGCTATGCACACCTTTAATCTTCAACACACTAGGCCAAATCCTTAAGGCCTGTAAGCCACTACTCATTTCTGATCCCGCTGAGAAAAGAAGGCTGAGTTTAATTGAGCACATAGTTGGTTGTATCTTCATTCTTCAACTTGAAATTTAATGCTCAAAGAGCAACAAAGTGCAAATAGCTAGGTGCCTATCATGAACTGGTTCATGCCAGTTTTGTCAACAATTTCTGCATTTCCACATATCTAAAATCATATTAAAATTTGCTGTATGCATTGGAAATGGTTTCTCAGAATGCAACTAGCCATTTTACCAAATCAGACGGTTAGAAGGCTGGCAAAGTCAAAGTGTGTATAAAGTACAGGACATACGTCAAAGGCCTCCTCGATGCCATCCTCAGTCACAGAATCCGGCTGATCCTTGGCTTTCTCCACAGCCTCCGCATTGTAGCGCAGAATATAGAACGACTCTTCGGTGGCTATGCATACCAGCTCTCCGCCTTCATTCCAGAATATCTAGCAAACACAAAGCCAGTTTATCAGTGATCCGGAATGTGCACACAACAAACAACCATTCTAGTGGCTTTCATTTTCATTTCCCACTGTCTGTAAAAAATAGGTTTTTCTATATTACAAGATGCAACAGAATTTTTCTTAAATTATCAAGCTGACAAGCATTCGTTGAAAAGCTGTCAGTGTGTACTTATACCCAAAATACAGATAAAACAAGCCCCCAAAACATTACTTTTAGCGTATTTCATCACAGTGTGACATCAATAACTATTCACTTTGTCTTGGGCCCAAAATGCACCACTAACATTGACTCAACCAGTGCAGTAATAGCATATAGCAGACACAACAGAGAAAAAAACAGCATATTAACAAAACGATTGTGGCAGTGCAAACAGTGGATAAGACATTCAAAAGCTGAACCAAATAAACACAAACAACAGTTAAAACTTTGGACCTGTTTTCTGTACACAGAACAATAACTAAATTACAGAAAATGAACATAAAAAATACAAAATTGCCACTTCTTACCATCTTCGGTGTGATCTCGATGCGTCGGACCAGAGAGTTTGACTCCCAATCATAGAACGCAAGTCCGCTTACAGACCGAACACCAAGCAGAAAACCACCATAGATACCTACAACACGCAGAATACTACCATCATAAACCATACAAAACAACGCAATATAATAACTAAATTATAGTGCAGAAAATTTTCCACGCAGTTTTTACGCACGAAAGCAGCCACTGCCTCGGGAATCGGTTTACAACACCCAGCACTAACTAACGCTGATTGATTGCATTGATTGAGCTGTTATATTTTTACACGCGAAAGCAGCTACTGCTTTCATCGCGTCTTAGCCATCGCAATTCTCCCCGAAGTTCGTAAAATATTGCCCAATTTTACGAAATGAGGGAAAAAATTACCAATAATGGTCGATGATGCAAGTTGCCATTGTTCTGACTTCATCACATGCGTCTATCTGGCACCATTATTGAGATATGATGCCTCAAAGATAATGAGGTCATGAACTTGACCTTTTCAGGGTCATGTAACATCATCGATCACATGACCACACAACTCACGATGGGCGACTTCCTATTGGTGGTCCATTGTGACCATGCGTCTATCTTGCACTGTTATTCAGATATAGCCATTTGAAGTTCTTGCAGGAAAGCTCTTCCAGGAACAGAGGTCGGTCGTTGGTCGGTTGGTTGTCAATATTACACTAACGTCATATACTCCTCTTTGCTACATTAGGAACGTGGCGCGCGAGGAGTAAAAACAAACACCATTCTACTAGCACTCCAAGCACGTAAGAATGTTAGCCATTATTCACAGTTAATGCGCTATAACTTTACTTACTTACTTATTTACTTATAGCCGGTCTACATAAAAAATCAAACTCAAACCTTCGGCGCCAAAATCTGGTTTGAACGATTTCTGTTCCTTAAAGTTCTTAAAGATCTGGACGGTACTTGAGCCCTCGCGGATGGCATACTGCGAAGAGTCATGTGACCACACAAACTCCTGGGCTTGACCGAAACTCTTGTTACGCAGAGCCATAGCTGTGTATACAATGTACTCGCCATCTCCACACACTACCACAAACCTAACAGAAAACACATCGATAAAAGGGAAAAAAATAAAAAACAAAGTCCAACACTTGCTACAGCACTTCTTACAAGAGACCAGAAGCACTTTTGCAATCTCGGAAGTGACAGCTGATTGAGATGAGCTAATGATACCCCAGCGCAGTATGCAACTATCCACTGCCCACCTAAGTAAACAATTCGACCATGGTTTGCAGCTAGCAGACATACCACCACCCCAATAAGCCACACTAGGCCTTTACCCCGTAGCCTCTAAGCTATTACTCATTTCCCATCTCACGGAGGGTAGGAGGCTGAGTTGGCCTGAGCACACAGTTGGTTATCGGTAACACAATCTTACATCAGCAACGTCAGTAAAGAGCAGGACTGCAAACTCCGACGGATTAGACACACCTAAGACATGACTCACTGCTACGAAGTGTAATGAAAAGGATGATGTTTGGCAAAATAACAATAAAACAAGCCAGTAGGCAAGCTAGCTCGCAGACTGCAATGCAAAGCCACAGCCAACCTTTGGTTCAGCTCTAGAGACAGCTGCACAGTTGCTACCAATAGTCTGTCTGCACAGATGGCAGACGGCAAATGCAAAGACAGCCACAGATATAGTGCCTGACATTAAAGGTTGCCATAATACAGCTTGCAGCTCACAAGCCAATAAAAACATCTAGATAATACGCTAAGCATAATTCTGTTGTCTATTGCTGACACTTGGTGGTGATGTTTAAGCACAGCAACATAGCCAAGCAACATATTTTTTCTCACCTCATTAGAATTTTCAATAACACTAAAATTTAAAAAAAAATATAATTACTTATCCTTGCTCAGTGGTGCTTGTCACGCTGGACAGTCTATTGTTCACAATACATTAATGCATTAATTAGACACCTAAAAAACAAGCAACATCAGAACAGCATTGGCACACTAAGGCACCGCAGTGTACAGACCTGCCATTGGGATTGTGCGCAATGGTTTGTGGGTAGACTTCACAGGCGCCCATGTCCTTAACAGCCAGTGCGAGCCGTTCGCCATCCTTTACTTCCTGGTCGACCAACGACCTGATGTTGGCCTGTTGTATCTCGGCGTGTTTCGCCCATACGATCTTACCACTGCTGTCCATCGACATTGCTGGCTCCTCACGACCCAACTAAACGCCAACACGCACCAAACAACAATCAGTAAGCAAACTGAACAAACATTGCCTTGTTGTATTTCCGAATACTTTATCTAAACAATTAAATTTTGCCACTGCTATCCATCGATACTGATGGCCTCTCACAACCCAACTAAACAATGTACGGTATCAAACAAACACGTTACAGGAGGCGTGATTTCGGTAGGGCGAAAATGTCAAACGGTGTAAACATGTCTATCTTCTATTCGATGGTCAATGGCCAGTCCTAAGGATTAATCGTCATCATCATCACGGGCGTGCCCCAGACTGGAGAGTAGCCGTCTCCATGAGCTGCCTCCATCTTCCGCAAGCCTCCATGCTGAATTCAATCCATGGCTAAGTGGGTGGAAGTCAGCTTCTATGGTCCAAAGCTACGTGTGGTGTGAGCGGCCTGGGCAACGCTTCCAGACCTTAAGGAGCCCGCGGATTGATGTATGTAGAGCTCTGAAGGTATCCTACATGTGGCTCATCCTTGCTATGTGCCCGAAGAAGCGGAGACGTCTTGTCTGGATGAGCGAGAGCAGATGTGGTGAAGAGATGGCTTGGAGTCATACGTCAGCATTCGTAACATGGTCTGCGTACCGAATCTGAAGAATACGTCAAAGGCAGATGTTGTCAAAGGCAGATATCCTGTCTTTCAAGGCTCGTTTCAATGCCCATGTTTCCAAACCACAGAGAAGGATGGGTTGAACGTAAACACAATATAGCTGAACTTTAGTAGAGATGGAGATGCTGGGGCATCATATTCCTCTGTTAAGTTGTTTAAAACAAGATTTCGTCAAACCGATCCCACATCAAACTTCTGGTTCTGTGTCTACCAGAGGCGTGAATTTCCAAGCTAAGTAGACTGAAGACTGGACGATGTCCACTGAAATGTCTGATACTAGAACTCATGCAAGCAAAGTATCTGGATCTATGGTAGATTGGATTTTGGTCTTCTGCCAATTAACTTCCAGACCCAGAAGGTGGGCTTCGTACTTCAGCACCTCCAATGCCAGCAGAAGAACCTATTCGGATTAATGGAGAGTGAAAATCAAAAGACTGACCAGGATCTACATTAAAATACCTAACAGAACTGTGGTTATGTATACAGACCTTAATCATGATGCTGCCCTCATCATATCCAATCACAACGTTGTTGGAGCCCTTGAGACAACTGATGCTCCAAGCACGCTCCAGGCCGTAGTTCAACGTGCTCTCCAGTCGGTATGTGTTAGCATGCCAGATACGCACAGTACCTTCACACAGCCATCCGACACCAGATGTCAACCACTCAGCTGATACTCAATGAATTACTAGTTCCGATTTGTCATTACAAACAAATGAGAAATACCAAAAAACAGATTTATTGACATATGAAACACCTCTAGATTCACCAGATTTGCACTCTACACGCTGGGCACGTCGGACACAAATGCTCAGAAGTTTCCTCTCCTTTGCCACAATGTGAGCATTATCCAGCCAGTAAAAGCCTGCCAGAGAGAGAAAGAGAGATGTTTAAGCTCTATTAAGAGATTAACGAGATGGCAACTGCAGCAACAACTGGAAATGTCCTAATGCACTGAATTCTGCTGTAAAACTGTTGTTTACTAACTAAATTTTACTAATTATCAGTGAAAATCAACCACAGACCAGCAATGACAATAACTACTAATGGTTTCGTAGCAAATCTCTAATACAACAAAACAACGACACTTTCGAACAATCAATGACAAAATGACAAACCGACCACAATGTAGACAGCTACTATATTCAAATAGTGAGACTTATTGTTTACAGACTTTATTTGTTGTGCAACACTATTAATTTAATCATTGCCAACAGTTTCTGAGTTTCCGACAGAGATAGACACACGAACAACATCAACATGAAGTCGTACCATCCTCAGATCCAGTGAGTATGATTGGTAGCTCCGGATGAAACGCTACGCATGAGATGTTCTGTGCATGGCCTTCCAGCGTCTGAACACAGGTTTTGTTCTACACAAAACACGCCGAATGAACACATTCAACAACTCCAGGCACATACCCAAAAGTCATTTCAACTGACAGCAACTAAATCCAGTTAATCTAACAAACCTACATAGAACTCATGTTGGTTAGACGTCGTGTGAGCCAAATGGCTTTTATAAGTAAACATTCACACAAGTTAAAGACATGCATCACTTTCTGCCTGTTGAGCTGAAAATTGGCACACCAGTTAGTATTGCCCTGGACAACATTCAGACCAATAACTAGAAAGCAGTCAGAGCCCGCACATGTCTGCCAAGGCCATATTGTTCGCTAGGTGGCAGCACCATCTTCGGTTTCGCAGCGGTTTGCCTTATGCCGCACTGAAAGCAATGGTAACGAAAATTTCAATGTGATCCAGAATCCAGGATTTCTTCCGGATCACCCCCCAAAATTAAATCACTGGTAGTTTTTGCCATTCCCGACATGCTATCAAAATTTCAGAAAGATCCTTCCAGAACTTTTTGAGTTATCTTGCTAACACACAGACAAACAAACAAACAAAGTCTGGCAAAAACATAACCTCCTTGGCAGAAGTTTTCTATGCTTTTAGTGCATTTCAGTTAACAGCCCAAATGAAACAAGACAGACATATGGTCTAAATATACCATCAGCCTACAGCATGGCCACTGGCCACATAAAAAAATATAATGTGTCAGCAATGCTTTAATGAGTTGTATAAACTGTCAAAAACCTGGTAGTCCCAGATCTTGACAAAGCGGTCGTCAGCGCCAGAGATCAAGTACGGCTTGTCTCCACCGTGGTAGTAGTCCACACAGTTGATGCCTTTCTCATGACCTTCCAGTGTGAAGTTGGGAGAACTTGAACCCAGATTCCACACCTGCACCAGACCAAGAGGCTCGTATGCATAACAGCGTTGCAGATTAGCACAGAACCAGTTTGACTCTGGTATTTCCTGGCATAAAAACGCTCTGCCTCACTTGGCCTGCAGCTAAAAATAGCTATAGGCTCACTTGTCATCTGCTACAGTCTCGGGTGTGCTCGAGCTTAATCACAGCTTCTTCATCATCATCATCATTTCTGTCAAGCACCACTAAGAGTGCGTAGCACCGAATGTAGACATCAATCTCCAGAGTGGACGGCTCTGAGCCAAGTCAACTGCGTCATCCATATTGAGGTCGTTGGATTTCAGATCCTGCTAAATGGTTTTCATCCATGTAATACGAGGACGTCCCAGTGGTCTCGTCCAGTTTCCTGCGGGGAAGCTGTTAAGATCTGTTTTGCATCTGTTTCAGCTTCATGGGCTAAGTAAAAATGTGCGATGCATATAAACGAAACATATCGGATAATGAACGTTTTATTCAGCAACTTCTAACACTAGAATTAGTTTCAATACATGAATGACTCACCGGAAGCCCTCTACTACACATGGTGTAAGTAAGTAAGTAAAATGTAAATTTATATGGCGCATCAACGCCAAAAGTCTCTAATACCCTGCATACGATAGTACTCTAGAAAGAAAAATGTCTTAAGTAATCGTCCAAAAACAGTTATGGTGTGAGTAAAATCATACAGATGTCTCAGTAGTGAGTTCTATGTCATCGGGCCAGTGACAGAGAAAGCCGGCACAACAAACTGATGACTGGCAGCAGAACGAAGATGATGTCTTGAGGCAGTCGCAGAGACTGGGGTGCAGTGTGCAGCGAGATACTGTGGAGCAGTTCCATCCAGACAGCGACGCATAAACATACTGATGCGCTCAGGTGCATCAAGCCAGTGGAGCTCAGAATGTATCAGATGCTTCAGACTGCAGTCGAACTTCAGGGTACCAGTAACCATCACACGAGCTGCCGTGTTCAGCACTCGCTGCAACTTTATTAGTCAGTGGGAGCCTTTGGAGCCCCGGCAAAAACGACGTTGCAGTAGTTAACTCAAGACATCACAAAGGCGTGCACCAGCGTCATAGCAGACTCCGTACTGAGTGTATGCCGGACATGTCAAAGTTGACGAAGATGGTAAAAGCAGGTCGTGCTGACCTTCATGACGTGTTTCTCAAGGCGGAGGTCGGCTGAGAACTCACTCTGACATGCTGACTTGGATGAATAGTATCAGCAGCAAGCTGCAGAGAAGGAAAACAAACACCCTCCTGTGAGAGAACGTGCCTCGTGCCAGCCCAGAGAAGTTCAGTTTTGTCCATGTTTAGCTTCAGCCGATTTGCAGACATCCAATGGTTAATGTCAGTGATGCACTGTTGAAGTCTGACGATAAAAGCTGTTCCTTAGCAAAGTTAGTTTACACCGATAACAACCGACTAAATATAGACCCATTTAAAATGTAAGAATTGTCATGTGACTGTCAAAGGATGTGCGAAATATTTTGTTCATCAGATGGCTATAATCGTTATTTGTATCATTCAGCCCGGAAAAAGTACTATTTTAACAAACTTTTGTAATCCCAAAATCCAGGGTGGCCACTCTCCAGTCATGGTCAAATTCCCTGACTTTTCCCTAACTTTTCCAGACACTTTAAGGGAACATAAACGGAGTATTGCCACTCGCAACAGTAGCGATATGACGTCCATTGGCAACAATTTTAATTATTTTCCAGAGAATTAACTGACCAAATTTAGTGCAGTTTAAACAATAAAGGCAAACAAAAGCAACTTACTGGCACCACAAATTTAAAAGTATGAGTGTACAAGTCTGCGAGTGAAGCGAGCAGAAAAAAATGGAGTTGAACGCAAATATTCAACTAGTAATAAACAGTTTTGGGACACTTTTCCCTGACAAGATTTTTTCCCTGACATTTCCCTGACATTTCCAGGTTTTCCAGACAAGAGGTCACCCTGAAAATCCCGGGAATGGAATACCACCGATCCCGACATTTGGGATTGGTGCAAACGGTCGGGATCCCGGTATTGCAAACACTAGTCACAGACATGCATCGAGCAGTGACAGGGCCAACACGATAATACATACCAAGAGTACAGCGATGAAAAATAGTGTGGTAAAGTACAGACCTTGACAGTTCTATCGAGAGAACAGCTGGCGAACGTGTTGTTGTCTTTGGGGTTGATGACAATCTGCATCACGTAATGCGTGTGACCCTCAAACACTTGCGTACAGATCCACTTCTTTTCCCAGTCCCACAGCTTTATCAGCATATCGTCTGACACGCCAGCACACAAGTATTAGCATAACTTGAAAGACACAAGTTGGATAACATAACTAAGCAAGTATGAAAGTAAAAGAAAACTTGGTATGGTAGATGTAATTTAAACAACTACAGTCCCAATGTACTGCATGATCAACAACTAAACAAAAGTTTTTAGCAGCTGCTTACTACCGTTCAAAGTCAACAGATATATTTCACACACATGTTCATATGCACAGAGTTTTTCTTCACCACGCCAGTCAATTACTGTAGCGAACTTTTGGACCATAGACGCCCTTCCCGACACCCACCCACTATACTAATAAATGCAGGGCAATATGGCGAAAAAATCTTAAACCGAAAATAAAGATGTTAGTTGAGCGCATCACCGCTGATACTGTCTCTACCACTGCCGCTGCTGTTACTAGTACATGTTCACATAAATAACTAACCGGTACATTAGTTAAACATCTTACCCCTAAGTATCTGCTACTACTAAGTACTTATGTAAACAAAATGATCACCTTATATACAGTGTAAGGGTGACATCATGGTTGTTGATATACAAGACATTTGAGCTAATGCTCACGAGATGCGCGAAAGCCTACAGCAGTTCCTGTTCAGTAGTTTAGCTGAAAATTGGGGTGTTAGCGCTAAGTTAATATACAAATACCAAATTCTCTATCTGCGCCGCATAATGATAGTTGCGTGGCGACACTTGTAAATAATATAGACTTGTTTCGCAGCCCAAAATTGCCAAAAAATCCATAAAAATCCTATTTTCATGTTCAAGGTCATTGATCTTGGTGGCAATCGAAAGCCAGCATACGACTTCCTATTAGTGATCAATAGTAACCTAGACCCTATCTTGCACCGTTACTGAGATACAGCGACTTATTGGCCAAAACTCGCAAATTTTCCCACCACCTCTCATTTAGCGCCCTCGTTTGGGGTGACCCTGTTTGAATTTATGGAAAAGTTTTACGGTTCCTGAAACTAGAGTCTTCCAGGCAGCCTACAGTAAAGATTTCGTAATCCTAGCTTGCATTGTCTTTGACTGATCCACCCGTGTGACAGACAGACGGACAGACAGAATTGCGACGGCTAAGACACGCTGAAAGCAGTAGCTGCTTTTGCGCATAAAACAGCACAGATCACAATTTAATAATTCAAACTTTACCATTACACAGTCAGCAAAGTTCTTCTGACATTGTGTGATGGTGATGTTTAAATCACGAAACTGCGATTTGTGCTGTTTTATATATACAACCATGATGTCACCCTTACACTATATAAACTGAAAAGTTTTTTTTACATAAATATTTGCAGTTTTATTGCCGTTGGAAGTAATCTGGAACTGAATAAAATCGGACAGTAGAATAACCACTACAATTACTACCACAACTACTGCTATACTCCTATTTCTTCTTCGACTATAAGTAACCCTACACCTACACTACCACTATCCTACCCCTATCTCCACTACTACTAGTCTACTACTACTACTACTACTACTACTACTTAATAATTTAAATTGACCCAACACTAGCACCAACGTCGTCTGCTAGCATCATTACAAATACTATCAACTTCTGCTAAATTTAATGACTCAAAATCCGTCTGTTTTGTCTTCAAACTCTACTTTTCGCCAGTATTTTATTTATTTTATTGTGCATAAAGTAAATTTAAAATTGGTTTTATTTTGGAATACAGGCTACTTCGCGTAATTCTAAGGGTTTTCTATCCATTTACGTTAAAAGCGGATGGGTGTTCTATCTCGCTTTAAGTAGCTCTTGAATTAGACGATTCTGTCGTTAACTTTTTGAATGTCATACTAATCCAACGTCTGATTAATTAATTATAGCAATGTCAGAAAATGTATAAATGTTTTGTTAGTAGATAATAACAATTTTTCGTATATTTAACGTATTATTTTTGTGGGGGTGCATATGTGCGCTTTCAAAAATTTGCGCACTGCCCACACCAAAATAACGAGACCTCGAAAACGCCCTATCTGATGCAAAGATCTTCGATTATCTCTTACGTAAGCCAAGTTCTAACCCCTTATATCCCAAATTTCATTGCCTTGGCAATAAGGATTGCTCAGGAAAAAATTTGGTTGGCAGCAATCGATGGCCCATCAATGAAAACTGCCCTATAGAGGCAAAAATTTCACAGAAGTCTTTTACATAAGCAGAGTTATAGCCAATTTTGTCCCAAACTTTGTTGTCATGGCAACGAGGGTCGCTCGGGGAAAAATTTGCCTGGCATCATTCGATGGCCCATACCTGAAAACCTTCCTATGGACGCAATAATCTTGCAGATATCTCTTTCACAAGCCGAGTTATAACCCATTTTGTCATAAATTTTGTTGCCATGTCAACAAAGGTTGGCAGGGGAGAGATTTACATGACACTTTCAGATAGCCCAGGCCCGAAAATAGGGGGGTAGGTGCAAACAGCGTGCAATTATCTTTCACGGGAGCCGAGTTATAGCCAATTTTGTCCCAAATTTTGTTGCCATGGCAATGGGGGTCAATCAGAGGTAAATATGAATGACACTGTTAAATTGGCCCACCCTGAAAATCATACCATAGAACCAAAAATTACGACTCTATCTTATACATAGCCGGATATATGACATTTAAAAGAATTGTTTAATTTTTCCCATTAGCGTTATTGTAATGTTTCATATTTTTGTGAAAAATAGGTTAAAATGTTGAATAAAAATTTTGTAACCCCCAAAAGACACTTCCTTGCACAAAACCGTGTCATATAAGCTATCGTGCCTTAAAATCAGTTCAGTCGTTTTTCCTGAACAGAATGGCAAGAAAAAAAGGAAAGGCACAAAAAGTCACGCAAGCGTTATATTTCACCTATTCGTGGGGAAGCCCCTTCGTAAACGGATTTTCACCAAATTTTGCACATCAGGAGATATGCTGGACATAATCATCTGTGCAAATTTTGGTTCTGAAAAATTAAGGGCTTTGGGATATATGGGGGGGGCCAAATATTGGAGTCTCCCATTGAAATGGCTGGTCACCCTTACAACAGTGCTGCGCTACCGCGCAGCCTGTAATGATATTATTCCTGCTGCGGCTACATACCACTGCTGGTGAGAATGAAAGTCTGTGTTGGGTGGACAGTGATTGACCTGACATAGTCGGAATGAGCTTCAAACTGATGAACCCGCTCCAGTGTATTGTAATTGTATACACGAATGTGCATGTCATCCTGGCCATCAATATACACCAACATTACATTTACATCTCAACCAAAAATTCACTCAGCACACGCTACTGCTAATAAAAAAAATGCACACCTAAACATACCAAATAAAATTAGTAAAACATACAAAGATCAGTCCACTAACTGCAGTGGTGCAGTATGCTACTGCAGTGCTGCTGATATTAATATTACTACATAACTACAGTTTCAACAGATGATGTGTATTAAGATTTAGGACATAATCAAAAGATGAAGAAAATAACAGCTTAAGGCAAAGTATGGTAGTCCGCAGTACTAAACACAGACTGGTTGCACTTGTAATGTGTCCACTGGTCAGCCCACTACAGTGCCAATGACACTTTGCAGAAAGAGTAACTTCAGCTGATGATTATGAGATAAACAATTATGACGAGGTATGATTACTGACCGAGCCAGTGATGACCCAGTTCTTGCGAGACACGAACTTTGACGCCCGAACTGGCAGGTCACAGACTTCAAACGACTTGACTAGTTGCTAACCACAAACACATATAGGACATATACATGATGCAAGATCACTAAAAAAGACCTAAGTTACAAGTTTCCCTAAGCCTGATAAAGCAGCAACCCGCATGCATTACAGCAAGAGAGCTGTAACTTGATGAACAACTACAAATATCTATGTAAATACTTAGTGTTTGGTGAAAAAAAATTACAAATTACAGCATGCAATATCGAGTTTAACCATTCTAAGTTCATGAAACAGGTTGATAATATTAATTGCTTAAAATAGCCCACAGTCCACAGAGTCAGATCTACGAAATACTAGACTAGATTTCAACCATTAAACAGGCAAAACCACCAATTACCAAAGCCACATATAACAGCTGGTTTGAAGAGATATTATTCTATAGGAATCATGTCTGTATACACTACCTGCAGTTCATGATTCCATATGTGAACATTTCCATTGTACAAGCTGACAAGCATCCACGGCTCACTAGGATGTAGATCAGTGCATTTTACACGATCTGACCTCGCTGACAGCTTTCGCTTTATGTCCAACCGAAGAGGCTAACAAACAAATGTGTTAACACAACATAGAGTGTCAGATAAAAGTGTAAGCATAGTAACACGGCAAAAAGTTCAGATATGTGCACTATAACCACAACCCATGGAATGCAGAAATCAAAAAAAACCCACAAAACTCAAAGGCTTCAGATTCAATTATCGATTACTGGTGCCATATAAATATTGAAGAAATCTCCAGTGGCGGAAATTCCACCACTTTACGTGCCGTCCATTTGCTGGAGCGGCAGAAACCGGAAACCCAGACTGATGTCATATTTTGTTTATAAATAGCGTTATTGAAGCAGCCGTGACGATCTGATATATCAAAAATATCGATATATCATTTTCGATATCGATATATCGTATCGTATCATATCGTGAAAAAAAATATTGAATTTTTCGATATATCGCGATATCTTTTATATATCACAATATTTTCGATATATCACAATATTTTATGCCAGAAGTTTATATTTTTATTACTGCATCACCAAAGTAACGACAATAAACGGAGAAAACGACAAAGTAACCAAATCAAACTAACTATTGTGTAGTAATTTAACGACACGACAGTCTATAGTTAATTTTTAGGTTCACTGACACATTTTAGTGTCTACGTAAATCAAACTGCCTTGCTGGACTTTCACGTCTTGTTCTTGTGCTTGCATAGGACTTACATATTTATCATTTTAAAATTATTGATATTGATATCGATATCGCGATATTTTCAAAGTATCGTATCGATATCGTATCGAAATTGAAATCCTGATATCGAATCATCACTAGTACAGACCTGCTATCCTGAAGGGCTGCTATTCCAAACCAAATGTAAGACAGTACACCGGCCACGCTCTTCTCTTCCAAATGATTTTGATGTTGTTTACGTGCAGAAAACATCAGAAAATGGCACGCAACAGCTCCACAAAAACGATAACTACGTAAAATAGCGACCAGTTAACTTGCATAACGTTTTGGCAACTATTTTTTAACCACGGCCTATCCGGCATTCACTCCCAACCTGCATTCGGGCCCAATGCGCGGTGCGGTAACTTGCTTCGATAAAAGCAGGGAATTAACACAAGAACAAAAACTGTGCCGAGCCTACAGTTATCTCAAATGTATCTATAAATCTTCATAATTATACAATATTAATACTAACCATTTTAACGTATATTAAATATACAAAAACAACTTATAATGTAAACAACGTCACGAAAGCGACGTGGACATCGCACTGCGCATGCGTGACGTAAACAAGTTAGAAAATAAATAAGTAACTGTAAGTGGTATTATGTCCACGCCTGGGAGTGTGGTCCACGCCGTCTATCGGTCTATAGACAGTACGACAGTACGACTGCCTGCCCGTACCATTTTAAAATGTATATATCTACGGCCCGTACGTTTATCTGTCCGTCTGTTCGCAACGGATGTGCTCAGTGTTTGAATTGCTGGGAGGGTGTGGGAAGGGGGTTGAACCCCCCCCAACTGTTTTCTCACCCCTATGGAAGTATATTTATATATTTATAGCTCCATGTCACCCCCCTAACACACTGTCAAATTATGTAATGGGGGGTCAGCTATATACTATATACATACAATTTACATCTTAATTTTGATCGGGTTCCGACCGACGAAAAGTTCAACGCCCCAGCTAATTTGTAACAATTCAAACACTAGATGTGCCCATGGCTAACGGGTAGGCCTAGGTCTTTATGGATAAACTTATTACACGAATAATTGACTTTTTGTCGAAAAAAATTGGGGGATGCATGCACTTCAAAGGAACATTTAGCCGACAGTAAGCTTATGCACGTAGGCCAAACGTCGAACTTAAGCCTTACGGTACGAGTTGTCGTCTGTCTTTCTGTCTGTTACAAATGTATTGTGGCTAACCTTTAGGTTTTATGGGAAACCCTTTTACACGAATAAATAGCCATGCGTCCTAAACCTAATAGCGTGCAAAATTCCAGCGATTTAATGCAAGGGAAACATTTTCAAATTTTTGGTTGAATAGAAAGGGTAAGAAAATTATGCGATTTTCAACGGAAAACTGACCACATCTCGGAAACGGTGACAGATAAGGCCAAAATGACTATTAATCACTATTAGCTAGTCGCATATTATTGAGTTTGCAAATGACACTGAAAACCTGTAGCCTACAGTCGGCTATCCTAGCGACAGCTAGGCCTTTTGTCAAGTTTTGTCGCGTGGGTTAACTGGATTGTGGTACGGAAATTGCGCGTTTTTTAGCCGAAAACCACCCATATCTCTGAAACGGTAAGAGATAGGGCCTACATAGGTTACTATATAGATCACTAATTGCTCAAACCCTTTCAAATGAGATGAAAATCATCGACCTTAGATGACCTTGAAAGTCAGTTTGCGCTATTGTTGCTATTGGTAAGCGGTACAACACTAGATTGATGAGTTGCTACAGAATGGCTACACATTCGGCGGCCTAAGCCTAAAATTAAATAAACTGGTGGGATGGCGGACTGTGGAGCAGAATATAGCCTACAAGCTATTCACAGTGAAGAAATGCTCTAAGCAAGTCGACGAAAATCAAAATTACTTTTCTTGTTCTAATAGGCTATGCATGTAAAGCTATGGCTCTATATGTTTGCTTAAATTGTACGTGGCATGTCTAACACACAGTTTATCAAAAGACCAGAATCAATGACAATACAACGTGCCACAATGTTTGACATTAAACACAGGCCTACATTCATTTTTCTGCACTGTCTGATATGTTTGATTTTGCTTGCTTTTAATGTGTACCGGGTACTTAATCGTGTAGAATTTTATTTTACATCATTAACATAACTAAATTAATGATTCCATGGGCAGTGGGCACCTGCATAATTTTTCAGTGCAGGCAGATCCTCAATTTTCTTACACATTTTCCTCCGATTCATTTTAATCATGTATCGGATTTCTTGAGTGCTTTAATGGTTGCAGCTTGTCAACCGTCTTGCAAACGGTCTGGAAAAAGTGAAAGTAAATAAAAAGTGCAGGCACGTGATTGCGTCAGTCGGTTCCTAATTTTATCTCTGCGCCAAGTTTGAGCAGTTGCAGAAAAAACGCCAACTATCAACGACACCAAATTATTATTTATTATTACATTCAAACAACTGAGAATTTTTCAGTACACAATATCGTTCCTCATCAGACATGGTGAGATGCATGCGTATACGTCACGAACACGCAACCTCACACACGATCGACTTTCGGTTTGATTGTAGCATTGTCACTCGATACACAGGCTACGGAAAGCCATGAACACATGTTTGCGGCCCGCCCCTGTTAATTAATTTGTTAACTAAGAATCTGAACTTTTGCAACAACAACATTCGTCAAAGGACTGGGAACAAAGAGATGTCCAATTCATGCAGAGTGCAAGACAAATGTATAGCGTTTTAGCTAGTAAGACCACAACCTTAGACTCAGATCCACATACCTACCCGCAGAGGTATGCACAAGCACATATGCTGGGCCGTGCACAGAAATTGGCTTAAGGTGCTCACACACTGGCAAACACTCAACTTGACTCTAAAGGTCAAAAATTCCAAATATTCAGTTTTGTTACCATTATAATCGCTTTCACGTGATATCATGCAGTTCGTTCCAAGCAACAACAGTCGGCACTGGAAGTCTTGATTTTCCAAAACGGTCACGGGAACCGTCCAGTTGGTGTAAAGTCAGTAAAATAATTCGGACATGACCCACAATGCACGTACATGTATGTATCTATAGTGAAATGCTGTTCAGTTGAGAATCACAGACAGACCACATCTCATCAAGGGCGATAAACTCAACAATGCAAACAGACGTCAACGTCTTGCACCGAGCTTACAGACCATCACCGGACGTTATCACTAGCATAATACGATAAGCCCACACACTTGAACAGACACTAATGGGCCAGGGGCCAGACACTGAGGCACATACCTCAAAAACCCGCCATTTAGCGAACAGAAAAGTAAATCCACCAAAAACAGACCTTTAACGAAAATCCAGATTTCTCGCGTGTTACTTATAACAAAATTATTATAACATCAAAAGCGTTTAAGCACAAAAGTATAAATGACTTCCTTTGTTCTGTAGTAACTCCAAATCATAAATTCATCGTCTTCTAGTTTATCATTTTTGCATTATGTATCAGAGAGCATCCAGCACTGTCCAAAATGCAACAAACTCTGTCCAGTTGGTTTTTTACACACATAAGCAGCTACTGCTTTGCGGCGTCTTAGCCATCGCAATTCTGTTCGTCCGTCTGTCTGTCACACAGGTGGATCAGTCAAAAATGGTGCAAGCTAGGATCACCAAATCTTCACCATCGGCTGCCTGGAAAATTCGTGTTTCAGAAACTGTAAAGCTTTTCCTTAAATTCGAAGGGGGTCACCCTGAAGGAGGGTGCTAAATGAGAGGGGGGTAGGAAAAGTTCACGATTTTTAGCCATTAAGTCGCTATCTCAATAACGATGGGAGGTAGGTCCTAGATTACTATTAATCACTAACAGAAAGTTGTACACTGGCTTTCAATTGCCACCGAATTCAATGACCTTGGATGACCTTGAATGCCCAAATAAGGGTTTTATGGATTTTTTGGCAATTTCGGGCTGTGAGACACATTTCAAGAGCGAATTGCGCCGAAATCAATTGAGATAGTCATAAAGAAGCTGTGTATGAAATTTTCAGCATTGAACGTAGATTTTGGCGGTCCAAGTCTCGATTTTCTTGGTTCAAGGTAATGTGTGCATGAAGGCATCAAAGAGCGGTACCCCCGTAAAAGTCATTATTTTACCGTTGTTGGCCATTCTTTCATGAAAACGGTTGCAGATAGACATGTGCATGCTGCCTATCACAACAAACAATGGTGACGAGCTTTTAGTCGTATATGACTTTAAAAGACCCTGAACTTCCAAAATAAAAGATTTTTTATTGATTTTTGCAATCTTTGGCTGCAGGCTGCAGCACACACTCCAAGAATGAACTGCGACAAAATGGCTGGAGATAGTCTAGACTGACAGTTTGCGAACAGGAACTGCTATAGGCTTTTGTGCATCTCGTGAGCATTAGCTGAAATTTCTTGTCTGTATTGGCCTAACCCAGCTTTTTGCACCATGGACCCAACACATTCAAAAATTTGCAATTGGACCAGGTTCAATCTGGGTCAACGCCAGGACCAACACACTGACCTAATAACCCTCTGATGCTATATTCCAACTCTTTTACGTATCGAGTACTGGGGATCTACACAAAGAATATCGTGACAATATGCAAACACAACAACAACAGTGAATATCACCGGTCACTGACAACTCGATATCAAAAGCACATGATAACCTAATCTTTCAGAAACGTTAATGGTTTGACGCCATAGTGTCTACCTCAATAAAAGTAAACTTTTGTGGGCCCAAGCTAACCTTGTGTAAACTGCCCTAGACAGTGGGCGACTTCACTTTTTGACTTAACTTTCACCGAGACTTTCGTTGAGCCTAAACGTCGGTATAAGTACCTACTTAAGTCAAAAAGTTAAGTAATTTCGCTGAGACTTTCGCTGAGCCTATACTTACCTACTTAGATCGAAGTTTGGACTCAGCGAAAGTCTCAGCGATTCGCTGAGTCCAAAAGTACCTACTTAGACCAAAGTTGAGCCGAACTAACCTGGCCAAAGTCAGTTCGATTTGCATGGAAGAGATAGCTTTAGCCCTTAGGGCTTAACTTTCGCTGAGCCTGAATCCACTTCAACTTTTGACTTTAGCTGAGCGAAAACATGACGACTATTTACAGTCCTATGCGTACGGATATTTTAGTAAATTAAAGCAGTCTGTACCAAAAATAAATGCCGTAATAAATATGCAATGACGTCAGATGTTACGTAATTACGTTATTTGAGTGCACGGCGCAATTAAATAAGCAAGTCCAACCGTAAATGGTTGATTTATTTCCTGTTAGGTTTACCTGTTTTTCCGCCATTTTTAATCATCTTGGTTAAGTCAGTAGACTTAGACCAAAGTTTAGTTGAACTGTGGTCTAAGTACAGACTTTAGCATTCAGCTTTAGCTTTCGCTCAGCGAAAAGGCTCAGCGAAAGTCTAAGTCAAAAAGTGAAG
>Ga0056128_1002676_pt1 | contig 21275 bp, 12 predicted proteins | sample WorMetLIZISLAND2_FD_71113 | JGI IMG/M metagenome (GOLD analysis project Ga0056128, IMG submission 71113) | Marine gutless worms symbiont microbial communities from Max Planck institute for Marine Microbiology, Germany - Olavius geniculatus... ... | reverse complement strand
GGCCGGGTCTCTGTGGTGCCGTGGGACCGGTCACGCCGCCGGGTGGAGGATACCCGCCACCGAACGCCGCTGCGTCGGCGAGGCGGGACGTCGCACCGCCGTGTGCGGCGGGGCCCGTCAACGACCACGGCGACCCGTACGCCGCCGCCCCGGGCAGGTATCGGCCGTACTGGCCGTACCCCGCCGCCGCCGCGTACGGGTCCGGATATGCCCCACAGCCGGCCGACAGTTTGCCCGCACCGGACGCCATCGCCGGTGTCAGAAACTTTCCGAACCCGGCGGCAGCGACGGCGGCCGGATGCGCGAACAGGGCAGACTGGTGCAGCGCGACCGGCGGCCGGTACGGTCGTTTCATGCGGCGTCGCCGTCGATAGTTGCCTTTCTCGAACATGTCGTCGAACTTGATGGACGGATCGAGCGCCCAGTAGTTGCCCTTGCGCTCGCCGCCGCCCTCTCGCGGCACCTTGACGAAGCACTCGTTCAGGCTGAGGTTGTGCCGGATCGAGTTCTGCCAGCCCTTGCGGTTGCGCTCGAAGTACGGGAACTTCTTCATGATGTACTGGTAGATGGCGCTCAGCGTCAGGCGCTTGTCCTTGGAGTCGCGCACTGCCATCGCGATCAACGCCACGTACGAGTACGGAGGCTTCTTGTTGGCGTCGGACGACGTCGAACTTTTCGACGTCTTGTTGTTGCTGATGTCGCCGCCTCCCGGCGTCGTCTTGTGATGCGACGCGGTGGTATGTCCGCTTCCGCCGCCGCCGCTGACACGTGACCGCGACTCACCGTCGATCACGTGATCTTTGACGCACGTCGACGTCGTTGACTCATCACGCTGGTGTGACGGCTGCAGCACAAACGCAGATTACGCAATCAGTTAAAGGTTAAAAACGGTCAAAAGTGGGATAATAGCTTCTTTTAGGAAACCCATCTCAGAGATACGGAGCGTCAACTGCCGTTTTATATGTATGCCGTACATACTAAGTATAGGTTTCAATTTTCAACACGGACGACTCTAACGAGGCACATTATTACACAGCGAATGAGTGGCGTAGCCAGAAATTTCAATTGGGGGGCTCGTCCCTTTCCCCTCCCCTCCCCTTTGCCCTTTTGTCCCTTCCCTCCTGCCCTCTCCTTTTACCCCTCTCTTCCCTTCCCGTCACCTCCCTTTTCTCCCCTTCCCTTCCCTTAGAAGCAGGACCCCCTAAAATTCAGCTAAGGGGCCTGGGGGAGCGCTGTGAGCTCCCCCAGCGAGGTTTGGGGCGGAGCCCCAGCCGAAAACAAATTAGGTGCATTTTAGCTTTAAAAGATGAGATCTGGTGGCAACAATTTTAACTATTTCCCCGAAAATAAACTGACCAAATTGGCAAATTTTGTGCAGTTTATACGTATGCTTATGTTTTGTCTGGAGGATTGGGGGCCTAGGCCTCCTGCCCCCCCCCCTTGGCTACGCCACTGCAGTGAGTAGACCGTGTTGAAACGCACTTTATGCTTTATTTCATGACCGTGATCAACGGCGCTTTGTGCCTGCAGCAACGTACGTGTGATATACAAATGCGAGACGCTTTCAGTCGTCACGCTTGAGCGGAGTGAGATTATGGGCATATGTAACAATCTAGACACTGCAGTGAGAAACAGGCGACAAATTACATGTAAGTAGGTCATGAAGTAATCACTGATAGTGTTATTACGCTAAACAAAAACAATTCTGAAATACATGATTGCAAAAATAACCAAATCAATACAGTCAATAGTGCAGCCTATACATAATACACGGAAGTTGCTCGAAACGGGGTCCTGAGCGCAATTAACGATATGCGCCATATAAATTCACATTTTACTTAATTACATATACTTACTTCCTGACTCAGTGGCGTAGCTAAGATCTGGATGTAAGGGGACACTTGGAGGTGGGCCTGGGAGGGGTGTCCCCTTACCAGCAGAAAAGGGGTCTGGGGGGTTTATGCCCCTCTCCAAAATTTTTTGGACATTTTTGTGTGAAAATGAGGTGTTTTGGTGCATTTTGGCATTATTTTGAGTAACTGAGTAAGCTGAGTAAGCACGTAACCCCAGTTCTCCCCATTTATGCCTACGCTATAGTGTCCGGACTCCTGACAGTGCAGTATAGACTGGCTACCGTTTACTTACTTCTTGTTTCACCTCCGTGCACTCGTTCGTTTTCTTCCTGTCGCCATGACAACCGCGGTCACGTGACGGAGACTCGGCAGCGACGTCGGCGGCATCGCTCTTGCTGTCGTTCTTGATGACGTCATCGGTCGTGACGTCACCGCGGGTCGACGCGAGTCGTTTGTGATGACGTGGTATAACGTGCTCTGCATGGTAAACGTCATCAGAGCATGCTGCTCTGAGGGCGTGGCCGACGGTGTTCGGCCCACCACTGTTTTCATTTGTATTCGTTATTCGCGCTCCGCCGGCTGACTTTGAATCAAACGCGCGCGCCGCACCCCCGCAGTCTACCGACGACGACGACGACGACGAAGTTTTCGGAGTCATCATCTCCGGTACGAATCTGACGTCGTCGACGTTGTTGTTGGGCCGCGTCGTCGACGGATAGCGGAAGCTGCTGAGGTAGGCAGCGGCTGCGGACGCTGGCTGGACGCCGGACGGCGGTACGACGCCGTTTGACGCAAACCTGCACCAATGACGGGCAAAAGTTAACTAAAAACTTATTAACCAAATCATAAAATAGAAACTTAACTACAGTTCTCAGTTAATTTAAAATATTCATTGGCCGTTTGCGAGACTCAGTCTTCAGTCAATTGACATTCTGTTAGCTACAGAGTAATAGTCTAAGAGTTTTGATGAATGATGATTTTATGATGTGAACTGTGGAACTGTGATGGATGATATAAGAAATCTCATCGGAAATCTCACCGGACGAGGCTTCACCAGAAGACCGGATCCGCCCCAGGGTCAAGCGGCATCAACTGCCAATGAAAAGACCCATAACAGCTTTACTGCTTTACTATTTTTTTGTAGTACATTAACTCGTAGCAGATGCACAAAACAATCAATTAAGTTCGTAAAGTCAATCTGGTCAAAAAGTTTTTTTTTAAATATTGGAAAAAGTTTAACTAGGCCTATTTAAAAAGTTTAGTTAAACTTTTCTCGAAACTAGTTAGAAAAATAGTTAAAGTTTAACAAAAAATTAGAGCTGTTAAAGCGTTAATTTTTTAACGCATGCGTTATTGCTGACATTGTAGGTGGACTACATCATGAGGGTGACAAGAATGTAGCCCATGAAGTCGTGCCTGTGTCGCAGGACCGTGACAGTAGTGATAGAACGGCAACAAAACAATTTTTAATTACTTGAAGTTGAATATTATTTAGTTATCAAATAAAGGTAGTTTAATGGAATATTGGAACTCCTGCTTTACAGAATTAAGTAAGTTTACGTATGTGCGTTAATTTTTCTAACGCACGTTAATTTTTAACGCGTTAACGCGTTCATTCGACAGCTCTATACTAAAAATAAAAAGTTTGTGTCCATCACTGACCTACGCATGGCATCGTCAAAGTTGTAGCAGTCCGCCGTCGACAGCGGAGGTGTGGCGAAGAACCGGCTGCTGCTGGTTCCGGGGATAGTTCCATCAGTCGGTGCTGGAGGCGGGTCAACCACCAATCGATTGTCGGTCGCATCCAAGTTGAACGGGAACGCTCCGGCAGCCGCAGCGGCGGCAGCGAGCGATGGCAGCGGATCGTGGTGGCCGTGCGAAGAACGATGCTGCTGATACAGATGATGATGAGGAGGATGATGATGATACGGCTGCTGATGGTGGTGATATTGATGATAAGGATAACCACGCGACGATGCGCGATCTGCCGTACCGTTCATTGTCGACGTAATCCACTGTAATCCCCCGACCACAAACGACGCACAATCAGACCCAAAAACGTTCCAATGAGTATTGCATTTTTATGCTATAACTTCTTTGATTAGACCAGGCTGCTCTCGATGTGCAAGATCACAGTGCACTCTTAACTGGGGTCTATCGCTCACAAGTCAGTCATTGTATAGTAAGCTTAATGTCGCGGCTACGTGTATTAATCGGCGTATCTGTATCTCAGTGCTTCGTCAGCTGCACTCTATGCCGCGGGTCGTTTATTGTAGGCTGCGTGGCAACAGTTATTACATGTGCAATAACGGCAGCGTCTGATGGCTCGTTCAGCAGGCGGGCGCCGGTGATCATGAAACAAGACAAGTGCTTGCTTCTGTCTGCAAGTAGAGCAAGTCAACTCTGGGGAGAAGGAGCGTGGGAACGCAGCTTTAGGTCGACATAGTCTCGGAGCTCTCCCGGAAGAACTAATGCAACGCGCCGGCCGTGCTGCGAGCCGCCTCGGTGATTCCTGGACGACAAACAATAACGGCGCACGGTTAATTAACACGTCGTAAACATCATACAGAGCAGCAGCAGTGCCGTCTGGCGAACTAGCGGCGACGTGCGACGTCAACACGACGTCATAGGCACGTCAAAACGACCCCACCGAGTGCCATCGCCAGCTAGTTATGACAACCGCAGTCAGACACGCTACATACAGTGATGGCATTATTTACAATCTATTTAGCGTGCTGCTGGCCTGCCACTCGCGTACTCCATAGTAGTAAATATTTTGCGACGTTATGCCGTGGTTACACGCTTCTTGGATGAGGAAATCGGACACGTCGGACGACACGGACGACATGTCGGACGACGCGTCCATTTTCTTGTCCCAGGTTCTAAGTGAAGGACGTCTTTTGGCTGACAGACAAAAAACCTCGTCCGAGGAAATCGGAAAGAATGAGCATGCACATTCCGTCGGATTTTCTCGATGACGGTCGAGGTTTTACCTCGGTCGAAGACTCGGCGACGTCGGACAACACCTCGGACGAGAAAATCGGTGCGTGTAGCCACGGCATTAGTGCAACGAACGTCAATAGCTTATGTCAACTATCAAGAACAAGACAACCGCGATCTTCAATGCGGAATTATTGTAAAATAATGTTTTCTTATGAACAAAACGTGGAATTTGGTCAGTTGATTCTCAGAAAATGACAAAAAATTGCTGCCACGAGATCTTACATTTTAAAGCTATATAATGCACAAATTCGAGTTTAGCTGCGGCTCTGCCCCATGCACGCGCCGTCAGAGGAGCTCATAACGCTCCTCCAGACGCCCTGGCTGGATTTTAGTGGGTCCTACTTCTAACTTCTAAAAGAAAGAAAGCGGAGGGTAAGAGGGGAAAATGGAAAGACAGGTAGGGTATAGTAAGGAAGGGAGAAAAAGAAAGGAAAAAGGAAGAAGGGAACGAAAGGAGGAAGAGAAATGGAAGAGGTAAGGAGTCGAGCCCCCATTCACATTTCTGTCTATACGCCATTAATATATGCCAATCAGTGCATCGCAACCGTGCGCTGCTTTGCGCGAAATGAATGGAGAGCGAATTGGCCTATATACTCGCGTAAAACGCACAACGGGAAGTCCCGAGTTAACTCAAAGACGCCAACGTTGAGCTGCGATCTTTGAACCGACTTTAACTGGCGGCGTTAAATTAGGAACAAATGTTGTTGTTGCAATGTCGAACAAACTCAAACGAGCCACGTGTAGTCGCTAGCCTATGGCTTATGGGTACAGTCATTCTTTCTTTCAGTCATTGATTCAGTCGCGTGTGATGGGCGGGCAGACAATACAGTGACGACTGCTAACCACGCCCTAGACTACTGCTACTCATCAGCGACACAATTATTATTCCCCTGCACGCTTTGTGAAGTCATTAAATTTATCAAAACCTGACCGACTATACCGGACTGAACCCCGCGTGCATACATAATATACGCCCAGGACATTAGCCTAAAGAATCATCTCTCTCTCGCGGATTGTCCGTTTCCACGAGCGGCTTCTTTAGAGTTTAATAGCTGCGTGCTAACGTGTTCCGCCCTATGCGTTACTGGGTGTCGGACATTTGCCCGTACAGACACCCGTACGAAAGTTTGCCTGTACGCTCCCGATTTCAAAGTCAAGGGCCTGAGAATTTGACTCAGCGCCGTCGGGTAAGTTTTGGACAGAGTTTACTTTTTAGCAGTGGTCCGTTAGCCGCGCGACGACAGAGCGGCATCCTTAGATTAAGATTCAACTCAATCGCAATTGGCGTATTTTATATAAATTTTATAGATTCTATAAGTTCTGTAACAACAGAGTGAGTAGTGTGAGTTAAGTTCAGAATACATGCTACAACAACGTGTATAGATGTGTCTTTTCAGCCCGAATGTCCGTTTCCGGCGTTACTATCTCTATGCATGTTGAGCCAATCCGGTCGGTTCGTGCGAATCTTGCAACATACTGAGAACTGTATCTGTTATAAGCGAAAACGTCCTGTAAAGTGACATTATCATCATCATCATCAGCAGCAGCAGCAGCATCTTCATGCGGTAGAAATATGTCTACACTCGATCATGTCCCAGAAGAAAAAACAAAGCCGCTTCTATTTTTACGACAACTTTGTCAAAATGTGGCCCAATTTCAACAGTTCTTTCACTTTTGCAAATAGCGATAATCTGTGGGAACGGCGAAAGTATACGCTGTGATCTCCCCAAACATCTGTTGCCATGCACATGCACTACCTTGTGAAATTTGAACGTTCAGTTGCACCACTTTTCATTCTATTAGGCCTATACACACAGCGTCAAACACCAATTTCGTTGCACTGCTATTAATTTAGAGATATTTTTATCTATGAATTTACTTTAAAATTAATATATTTTTTTCGTCCTGATGACTTCACTTGACGTGACGGAGAGATTTTGTGCCGTCGCCTGCTGAAGTATAGCCTACGTTTGGACCGCACAATTAGATCAAGCAACGCGTCGTGGACTCGAAGAGCACTTCTAAGAAAAACATTTTGGAAATAAAAGCGTGAACCAAAAGTTAGCAAGTACGGTAAACATTTACTGTAAATGATAATTCTGCATATTTTTATATGGAACAACTGCCGGCCGCTATATGCGCATTTTACAATGTAATGTGACGTGTAGCAACATAGATGAGGTGAGACGGAAGCGTTTGCTTCGGTTTTCCGTAGTTCATAACTAAGTGCAAACGTGAAAGAATATTGTTGAAATCTGATCACAATTTTAAAGTTATTGTACAATAATCAAAGTGGCTTCGTTTTATCTGGTCGAGAAACGGCGTATTAAGCAGACTATGGAAGAGATTTAGGCCTACCTGCAGAATAAATAGGTGACCATTTACAGTTTGCACATCGATATTTATAGAAAAGTGGCATAACACAATTATACTGATTTTTATTTTTTATTCATTTATCGACAAAGGCAAAAAGTAGTTCGAATCAATCAACTATAGCCGTCAGCAGCGTGAGTACAGCGCAGTAAAGCCAAAATTCCATTACGCCGACTTTGAGACAAATTCCATTAGAGCGACACAAGCGGGTTTGCCGCGAAATTGGCATGGACTTTGTCGCAATCACCTCGACATGGCGAGATGGTTTGTGTCGGCGACTTTCACCGAAACTTTCACGCGGGGAAGTTTTACTGAAAGTTGGCGTAATGAAATTCGGTCTTAAACAGACAGCTAGGAATGATGCGGAGATAAACGATGATTCAGCGGCTGAGAGAAGAGTCGCTAGCGACACAGATATACAGTACACAGTCAGATATACGTTACTTACCTAGCGACCGACGAGCTGCAGCTCAGGTCCGTCCGACAGATGAACCAGAGAACTACCGGCGATCGAACGTTCGTTCCACGGGACTTTTCGCCTACTCCGGCAGTCCGTAGAGACTCGGTGTAGTCGGTGCCTGCCTCTCGTGCGACGGAAGAAAGTTGAGAATTCGCGGTGGGCGGGTGGGTAGGTCTAGAGAGAAAGGACTAATGGAAAGCCGTACGGCGCGGCCCGGCTGTCCGGGCGATCATCGGCAGCCTTCTGTTGTCAGTCAGCAGCGATTCTAACTGACAGACGTGCGCTGCTGTGCTGATGCGCTGTCAGTCGCTCGACTGTTAATCGTTCCGCTGATGCTGCTGCTGCTGACGCTACTAATACATATCCATTGCACGCTGCTTGCATCTGGCAATCTTCGCCGCACTAACTTAGCTTCTCAGACTCTGAAGTCATTCTCCGCTAACTGCCGCCATCGTCTCAGAACATGCAGCGAGCGCCGTCGTTTTATCGTTGTGTGCGTCTTGTGCTGGCAATAATTGCTTCACAAGCGTTGATAATGGAATCATTGAGTAAACGCGTCCACGAACATCCCCATTAATTGAAAGACATAAATAGAGAGACGCCGGCCGGGAATGAACTCCGCGAACCTGGCTGAAAATCTTTGTGTAGCCTATAGTCGAATGTGACAAAGAACATTGCTGACATTTTGCTATCCATCTATTCTGTTAGACTGGCTTTTGTTACAATGTTTTACATATCAGTTGAGTAAAACCAACTTACGCCACGACACGATTTTGAACAAAAAGTCTTTCTGTCAAATAAAGAATCGTGGAATTTTGATGCTGCGTTGAAAACAATAGCGTGCACTCAAAGCTGATGCGTTACAAGTGCAGTGAATTAAGAACTAGCCTACACGTAAGCAAAGCGGCAATAGAAATTGTTCATGACAAAATTTGCAGCGTGATAGGGTACCAGATTAATTGCAGTCTAGCCCTGAAACTGAGTCACGGAATAGCGGTTCTTTCTATCAGCCACGGCTGGCAGATGGTTACGTACATGTATAGGCCTATCATGACAATCAGGCTCAGCAGCCCGGTTGTTGCTGCTGCTTTCACGCATTAATGAATACGTCATAACAGCGTCATCTGACGCGCAAACCGTCCGTCCGACATAACGGGATGCTAGCCAGACATCCACTAGCCACTACCAAGCTAAATGTTATCAGAAGTCGCGTGACCGACGTGCAAACATGCTACAAGACGGTGCGACCGTGCGAGTCCGCACGGCGAGTCTGACCTTAGTTGGCTTACCTGTCCGGACTGTAGGCGCTGTACCTATTAGCATCACAGCGTGGTGCGCGTGAGGAAAGTCAGGAGGTCGGCGTACACGCATGCCGTCTCGCACACTTGATGTAAATAAATAAAACCGATCATATTGCCACCGATCGCCTATAACATAAGCGTACCGGCAGCCAGAAATTGGAGTTGGGGCGTGGTTCATAGAATGCTGGAGGTTTGAAGTGGCGGACGCAAACCATGACACGGGGATACAATACAATACAACAATCATAAATTCGCACTCAAAAAACTGACAGACAAACTGTCAGTTTAATCTAGCACATAAACTAAAAAGAACTGGAATGTTTAAAAGAAAAACGAAATGAGAGATACTGAGAATAGAAATACTGTTAAATGTAAAACTGACAAAATTCGAAAAATGACTGGAGTAAAGAAAACTAAAATAAGAAAGAAAAACTGAAAAAAGGTAAGAAATAAAGAATAATAATGAAGACCAAAACTAAATGTTATCAGACTAAGACTAAAACAGGGATGTCACGGGAAAGTTTCGGGCTTTTGAACCATTTCGACATATCGAGGTGGTTGCGACAAAGTCCGTGACAATAAAGTCTGCGACAAAATCCGCAGCGAGAAACTTCACCAATTAATTGCAATCATTGCAGCAACAGTGATATGACACACCTACTGATTTATACACGTTATCATAGCAAATAACAGAGAAACTGTTTAACTCAAATTGGAGCTAGGCTTAATAAAATACATGTAGGCCTATCAAGTAGGCCCCTATGTATTTATTTGTATTTTACAGTAGGCCTATGTCTATTCAGCAAGTCAGCTTTTAGCTGCGTGTTTAATAAACTCAGTTAAAGTGGTAGCAACGCAGGACACAGAACACTCTTGGACAGATAAAGCTATTTTCAATGGAGTTAAGCATGGCATACATGTAAATTATTGTTATGATGTAGGCCTGCTGCAAAAACCAAGACACGGCCTATAAGTCAGATTACCGAAAAGTCAGATTACGTAGTCAACGGCCTGAAAACTGATTTGTTGCACCGTCTTTGTTCAGCGCTGTGAAATGATACTAGGAATAATCAAGTCAAAATTTTCCGCCGATGATAAATTAATAGCACTTTCTGGAAATTTGCAACTAAGAACATATAGTGCAGTAATGAAATATAATACCAGTAACATTATTATAGACTGCAGAGTAACTCAATACATGCATTAACACCGTTGAATACTGAGTTTGTTGCATTTATTTCGTGGTTGCTGCAACCGAACACAAAGCAGTAGACAATTTGTCGCATCAGAACTCCACTAAGTTGTACAGTCTCTCGCAAGTCAAGTTATTCTGCTGTACAAACCAAAATGACGGAAAGCAAGTCAACAAACGACAAAAGAAAACGAAATGTTCGGTGGCTTCTGCACAAACAGCTATAGGCCACTGATAATATGATAACCATTGACAATCTGCCTATAACTACTGACTTTACTTGAACGCAAGATAACAAAAGCATACAATCCAACAGCAGTCTACTTACGACTTAAAAACAGCCTCTGTAGATGTAGGCTCATGATACAGACACAATGATAACTTAAAACGTGAACTTCACGTTTCCGCAAAAACAGAGGCCAATGATATATCTGCCTAAGTACAGGCACCTCCAGGCCCTACGTAAAGCAAAATGACATCAAGCAACAAAATGAACATTTCAGTGATTTTCTCAGCATACACAATTAGACGGTAAGCTCAATACGTATGTAAATACGTGGGGTGCATGCAAGGACTTGCCATACCGAGGTGAAGGGGTGGAATGGGGCATTATGAAGGACAAAAAGCTAGGTTATAGAAAAACAGATCAACTTGATCAGGTGTTTTGTGTTTAATCGAATCATCAGGAATGCACATGACAATAATGTAATTTGTACACGTAGTTGTACAGTAGAATGAGTGAGTGAGTAAGGTTTAACGTCCCGCTCGACACAGTATAGAGTTTAGAATGCAGATATCCCCAGTCTGGACTGCCATCACGAAACACTTGCGTGTGGTCTGAGAAGTGGGACATTTTTCCATGAGGACCACACACCAGCTGAGACTCTTGTATTTGATATGACGACATTTGCATGAGGCCAAATGCACTAAAACATTCTACATTCACGAATACAGATCTAATCACCATTTTAATTCACACACAGCCATGTAATAACATAACCGCACACACAGTACAGAGTGAGGTACCGTACAACATAAATGCAGCTTACTGTACTTACATGATGCACTGGTGTAACAGTGGAGTGTAGTTTGCAGCAAAAAAAAACAGGTTTCAAGGCACTGTGAACAGCGGCATCATATTATCATGAAACAAGATCCCATACGCATGTATCTGAACAATCTCTTACCCAATCAACTATCAAAATTATTATTTCATTATGCTTGCACGTGAGTGGTCAATAATGTCAGCTGAAACACGCAAACTGTGAATATCCCAATAATAATAATAATACAACTACAAAATACCGTACAATACAGGTACAGGTAAGTGCACATAACATGGCACAACTTCATCAAATTTAGAAATAACGGAATACAACTTTGCAGTTTGGCCTAGACTTGAATGCCGAATGCGCAAGTAAAGTATGGCTGAAAAATTTTTAGTTATTAAAAAATAAAGTTAAAAAAACTTTGGGGGTGTAAAATTTTCTGACTCGCATTGTAGACTGCCAGATGAAAAATAGGGGAAGTTTTGTTAAGGGTGTAGATTGCCCAGTGAAAATAGGCGAGATGTTTTGATCTAACGTTTCTACATCTTTAACAAAACTCCCCCCACATTTTCACTGGGCATAGGTATAGAGATAGAAGCCCATGCTCCAGCAGACTAAGTAATCGTGGAAATATAAATTATTCTTACGTTTTTGACTGCTTGAAATTTTAAGTTAGTCTATTTTGTGCAATATTATGTGGATTTCTTTATAGACTGTGTATGCCACCCCTCTACAAATAGTAGCACTTGAAACCATACATTTTAAACTATTTAGCACTGCTGAAAAGCACTAGTTTAACACCAATTAAAATAACTACTAGAGCAAATAGCTACAAAATCACTCTATATGGTCTGCTATACAAGTCCGTATGAAACGACTGAACACTGGGACTTCAACAAAATGAAACTGTGCTGGTAATAACAGAAATATTCCGACATAGTAGACAAAATATGTGTTACTTGTTCAACGTGAAATGACATCACTGGTTCAAATACTATCAAGTTCTTAAACAATACAACATCTATCCTCCTTTCTATGAACACCTAATTAAGTTCAAAGCGGTCACAAGTGAGACATCACGTTACAAGAATATTCACATGGAGCATAACCACTACCTACATCAATACTCAAGCCAACACCACATAATATTGCCTTTGTATTTTAATTTCAAAATGATAATCTCCGGTACATCCACTCATCTGCCATAAGTCTTCGATTTGTTAAATTCACAGAAAATTAGCCATGTCCGATAGGGAGTTGATAAGCTTTCAGCGTTTCGACGGCACTGATTTGGTTTTTGACAGCAGAATATTCTGCTCGTACTCCAGCAATAACTATGCAGGAGACTATATCAGTTAAGTCACAGAGCAGTACTTCAGTGATAGGTTGAATGGTGAATTACTACCAGTTAGTAAATAGTAATTCTAGTAGTTACATGAGTGAGTGAGTGAGTAGGGTTTAACGTCCCACCCGACACAGTATAGGTCATTTCGGGGACGGCCTTTCGAGGCGGAATGCACACAAACACATAATAATGGAACAGTAAGTTTAACCTTTACAGAAACACAAAACACAAAATACAAAAAACAAGCTAAACCTAAAATTGTAAGAACTCCATTATACACGTGCATGTAATTAACATAATGGTAGTTCTTTCCCACCCACTTAACAAATAAGCCCTGCAGCTCTTGCAATGACGATACACCCAAAGATACAATCAAACAGCAACATTTTCTGTCTATAAGTAAAATCTTACATCGGTACTAAGTTAATGTTTCGCCAGTCGACTTTCCTTGCTCATAACCAGTACAAAAGCAGAGAGCAGCAATGAAGGCAATGACCCATCAGAATGTCTGGGAAACAAATGTACTGTATAGTGTAAACTTGTTATTTAGAGTAGGCAAAAAGGTTAACTCGGGAATGCAACATATCTCAAAAAGAAAAATTATTTTTTACAGTCCACCCTACAAAGCACCAAAATTCTAGACTTCGGTCACAATGCATCACGGCAAATGCTGTGGATTCCAGAATACAACACAAACGATCGTGACTGTGTTTATTAAACCATCATAACCAGACAAATGCAATCACAGGCCAAGCACATCACCAACAAAAAGACCGTAAGACCACACAGTACGTTTGGACAATGCAGATTTTGTTCACGTCATTATTGTTTCCGTGATTGCTGGCATACACCTGAAAGCTTTCATTTGACTTTAAAAATTTTTCGTGTTCTTTTTTTTGTTTTTAATTATCATGTATTCTTTTTCGTTGCAGTAGAATAAGCGTGGGATTTTGCACTCATTAATTTTTTTGTATCTCGATATTCCACGCCATGCTCTGTCAAAATGTATGTCCATTTTATCCAGTGAATTTCAATTCCGTTGGCTGTGAGTTACTGAGACCGAAGACAAGCAATAAATCGAACAAGTTGGCAAGCATGTAATGCAGAAACCATAGTTGATACAAACGTCTTCCCTATTTATCAGAAAAAATAATTTCTGGGGTTTTTACGTTTGAACACCAATTCATCAGGTAAAGAGAGTTCACAATTTTTATTTGACATTTACAAACGTGCATCGCATTGTCGATGGTTTGAGATTGTTCATGATGTTTATTACAACCATGGCAGACACAACTACATGTGATCATCAAAGTTTTGAACTGTGAAAGTGCAGGAGACGACACTTCAGCAACGTTTTGCAACACAGACCTCAATCAATTGCGAAAATCTCATACACGTCAAAAACTGGAAGAACATAACATGTGATCACTCTTATATTGATCAAGCCGTGACATAAATGCACTTCTCTTTATAACCAAACCAAACTGCAAGATGCATGTATACAGATCACATTAATAGTTGAGAAATAAACAGAAAAGTAGTAGCAAAAATTTTGCAGATGTACTATGAGAATAAGACTTTCTCGGCATCGACATGTGACCAGGACATATAAGAACAGAATGCACCAAACACTGGTTCGGTAAGCGGAAGGTTCCCCGAGTATAAAGACCAGCCCACAGTAGAAAAGACGAAGATTAGTCATGCCTAAAACGAGATAAAAGTGGCAGCTCTTTACAGATACGAATAACTTCTCAATGTCTCACAATCTCTGATCTCTTAGTCTTAAGCCATTATAGCTTGGGGCTTCTATCCCTACATCTGGCGGGTGCAGTTTGCAAATAGTGAAAAATATGGGGGAAGTATTGCTAAAGATGTATGCAAAATTGCTATCACCAGAAGCGGATTTTAGTTCAAAATGCATTATAACCGTTAGGCAGCCGAGCTCTGACTAAATCCAGAGGAAAGAAGGAAAAAATACGGGAGAACTTAAGCCCGATTATGATTCTAGATTTGGAGAAAAAATACAGGGTGGGCCATAAAAACGTGCCACTTTACTTTTGTCCATATCTTCGCCAATTATTGACCGATTTTCAAAATTCTTTCACTGGCACACTCTGCAGACAATTTGCGATAATGTGATTATTATCCCACCACATCATAAATGCGTCTATACACTACCTTGCGAAATAACAATGAAATATGCATACATAATGATAATAACAAACACACATTTTGGTAAAATAGAAAACAAACACTTCAGACTAACATTGCCGTGAATGGTCTGCATGACACTAGACTGTGTGGGTATAACACAGTCTAATGTCATACGAATCATTCATCGCAATGCTGGTCTGAAGCGTTTTTTTCACTTATTTAAATTTTTTTATTATCGTTAGTTTTTTGCTTACATTTATATTTCACAAGGTAGTGTAAAAACGCATTTACCGTGTGGTGAGATATATAAGAATCACATTATTGCAAATTGTCTGCACAGTGTATCAGCGAAAGAATTTTGAAAATTGGTCAATAATTGGCAAAGATATGGACAAAAGTGGCACGTTTTTATGGCCCACGGTGTAGAAGCCAATGATTTTAACTTCTGCTCTTTCTATTCTTTGGCTAACCTGGGCAGTTGTGAAAGCTCCCAGAACAATACCTCATGATGATGCAGATCACACATCACATATCAACACCCGCAGAGCATTTTATCTTCCCTCTCATCATACGTCTGCAAGAATCTCCCGCTACTGCTTTGCTGTTGAGTTTTTTTGCTTAACTTGGAACACAAGCTGAGGAATGAATCGTGGTCCGATAGACCAACATGAGACAGTTATGACTAGGCATTAATCCTAACCTGTACTACTTCTATCACTACTACTCCACACTGTTATGCATCAAACAAATTCTCGGGAGTCACTTTAGCTTCTATAATTGTCTGTAAAAATGCAAACTTTCGGAAACCTGCAGCAGAACTTTTTTTTGGACCGGACGCCCATTCTGTCACCCACTAATGGCACTAGAGCACCAACAGATGCATGCAAACCAGAGAAGTTCTTCAACGTAATGCTAAGAAAGATACACTTAATGATATCCAATCTTCCACTTCCAAAATGAAAAGATTAAGAATCTATGCAAATGACAGAAGTTTAATTTTTTCATCAGTCCAGACACATATAACCGAGCATTTCTAACTAAAACATGATAAAATCGGTAACAGCAGAAAGTATTTGTTTGCCAACCGATTCACGTCACCCGATATTGAACAAAGTTTCACAGAGCATAGACGATTTTTAATTTTCACTTTAGTTTTCACAGTAACCAGTAACCAGTGCAAGACCACTGACTATGAACAAACAGAACATGCTAACTCGTGCATTAATATTGTTCACAAACTCTAGTGCTTAAAATCAACAAATAAACAAGTGGGCAAACAATTATACATAAGCAACAACCGACAGTTTGCACAAACTAAATTCTGCAAGTTTTTCAAGTGCAGATTAAGCCAAAAAAAGTTACAGCAAAGCAAAATCGGTGGTGTTGAGAATAAATCAGCACTGGTTTTTCATCTGCCATGACTAGAGATTGCAATCCCGAGATCTCAGCCATTTTCGCCAATCCCAGGATTGGGGGCTTCGCAATCCCCGAATTTTGGGATTACAAAAATTTGTCAAAATTGTACTTTCTTTGAGTGATAAAGGATACAAATAACAATTCTAGTCTTTCAAATTAATAAAATATTTCAGTTTGAATATACTTTCTATAGAGGCCTACTACATCCTATACATGAAGTAAGTCTATTTGGAGTAACAAAATAACAACCGATCTGTAAACCTAACGTTGAAAATGAGATCCCAGGATTGGAAATTTCTGAATCCTGGGATTGAGAATTTAATCCCTGGATTGCAATCACTAGTCATAACTTTCTTAATGCTGTGACGATGGGGACTGATAAATCACGACACTAACAATTCCTACTTTTGTATCATTGATAATACGGACACTCTCTGTCAATCTGCGGAAGGCAACAAAAACAGCAAATCATTCAAACAACATAACATATGAATCTCTTCACGGAGTATATATAGGAAAGGGAATGCGAACAGTTAGAATGTACAGCATAAAACCAAAAACATAATATAATTCACTCTCCCTATTACGACATGGACCAAAATTTCTAATCATTACGAAATCAAACAATAAAATACCGACAAGTGGAAAATTTATACTTATCTTCAATTCTGAAATATATTACACAGTGCAGTCTCTGGAAAGAAAAAGCAGTAATGCTCATCACTGAAGCAAGAAATCAAGATCTTGAAGCCTAGCACTTTTCACAGGCCAACCCTGAAAACATGGCTTGAACTACTGTTCAGGCTGTGATGTAATATGCTGCATTGTTGCACTGCGTAGCAAAGAAAATGAGTTTTATTCAGAGGTTCGACAACGGGTTGACTGTTACGTCAAATGAAGCCGATGATTTTTTTTGACTCAGTTGAGCAGTTTCTCGATGATCTGACAGCAAACGCAAATCTTAATAGAATGGAGTAAGTGTAGTTCATTTTAAAATAAATTATTACACAAAATCAATCTACTACCTCTGGCCAAGGCGTTATATGTGTTAGTCATCATTTAAAAGACAGATATTTGTAACAACTAATTAATTTCAACTCACATTTTCCACATTTTAGGTTCAGGGTCGGTAAAAGTTAGCGTTTGCGATGGAGTCAGTAGTTAGTGTTGGTGCCAGTGTTCTTTAATCGATGCGTAATTATAAGTAAAATGGGCTAAAAATCATTTGACTATGACTTAAGTCAAATATCAGTCAATTAACACTGATGCTACGTCACTGTTATTTTATACAGCATGTATAAGGAGAATGGTCAGAGTGAGGCAAAAAAGGGTATAAATGGAACACAAATGGATCGAGCGTCTGCAGTTAAGCAACGCAATTTTGTCCCAAATTTCATTGCCATGGCAACCAGGGAGAGTCGAGGCAAAATTTCGTTGGCAGCATTTGACGGCCTAACCCTGAAAACATGGCTTGAACTACCGTTCAGACTGTATTGTAATGTGTTGTATTGTTGCAATCTGTAGTACCAGGATGAGTTATCGTGCAAGATTTGACAACGGAATGGATGCTACTTCTTCGGATGTGCACAAATTTGTAAATGCAGTTGACCAACTGCTCGACCGCATGAGACATAACATTGATCTAGATCGCACAGAGTAAGTGTAGTTCATTCTTTAAATGGATTATTACTCGAAATCAATCTACTACCTCTGGCCCAGGCGTAATTTTAGCCCTGGCGTTGAATGTGATAATCAACATTTAAGTCAGATATTTGTAACAACTAATTAATTTCAACTCACATTTTAGGTTCAGGGTTAGTTAGAGTTGGGGTTTGCGATAAGAGTCATTAGCTAGCGCTGGTGCCAGTGTTTTTTAATTGATGCGTAATTATAAGTAAAATGGGCTAAAAATCATCTGACTTTGACTTAAGTCAAATATCACGTATGCTATGTCACAGAATGGTGCAGGTGACCCCAAAAAGAGCCTTAAATGGGACCCAGATGAATCGTGTCATCCAGTACTACGGAGCTCGTCTTCAGTTGATCAACACATTTGCTACCAATGTGCTTGGAAAGAAAAAGTAGTAACGCTCATCACTGAAGCAAGAAATCAAAATCTTGAAGCCTAGCTACACAAGAAATGCAAAATTAACAGCCAAACTCTTTTGAAACTTGCACTATTATAACAGTAAACAATAACAACCTATGGCAATATCCTATCTCGGCTCAAGTTAGTCATTATGTTTTTACACCGGGTGGCACACAACAAAGTGCAGCATTCATTCATGGAGAACATTTTTTGAAGATGATTAGCCTTGATCACTGCAGTGAAGTAAGGTCAAGTTACACGTTTGAATAAGCCCAAATTCCATTACACCAATTTTTGCGACAAAGCCCCGAGAGTTTTTGTGAGAACTTCTTCGTGACGTGACATGCCCGTTTTATGGTTTGTGTCCGCGACTTTCATGATCTGTGTCCACGCCTTCCACCGAAATCTTTGGTGAAAGTTGGCATAATGGACTTTGGGTATTACAAAGTTCAACATGACCGTACTCCATTACAACCATCGAGGATAACTGCTACCTAAACTGTTTGATTGCTTGATCGACAAAAATCAGGTACAGTCCGCTCTTCTATGCACTGCCAGGTATTAGGCAGAAAACAAGTTCTGAACGCAGAAGACAAATGTCTATGAGTGAAATAAAGAAAATGATCAGTGAATGACATGTGGTCCAATAACGTAGGCAGACGGCAGTTGTTAGTTAGATGCATATCTGGTGTTAAGTCTTCAGTTGGCCTTGGCACTCTTCAGTTCCTTCACGACCTCGTCACCCAGAGCCTTCCACACCGTTGCCTTGACAGCACAGTAGTAATACATAAAACGTCGACTCCTTCCAGTCTTAAGGCCCATAGGGCGACACTTATCTCCGTTTCCTTAGCCCTCAGCCAGACACCAGTTTACACTGCAAGAGCACGGATACAAGCATAGTGCATTGCGCAGTGTGGCTGTTTACATCCCAGATTTCACAATTACTTATTAGGAATGACCTGGCTGAGTTGACCTTGGTGGCTGGTTAGTGGTTACATAATGAGGCGGTTTACACACCTTCGGACAGTCACTCATCATGGGCCATCCAAGCACTAAACAGGCCCGGCACTGATTAACCTCGTTGATGCGACCAACAATGTTAGCGACTAATCCAGACCACCACCTCATAGTAGTAATAGAAAAAGGAACAGCACAGCCATTAACCACAACAATTTTCACAGTTCTGTTATCATAGCAGTAAACTGCCACTGTGAGAGTTCAAGCAGTTTATTTGGCGACAGCAGCATGAGTGCCAGGCGGCTACTGACCTTTGGACCAGGCCAATAAGCCTCAGCACCAGATCCACCTACAGTAATACACTCACCATCGCCATTTATTACTACTCAGCCTGAAAACAGATACGTCATTCTACCATCCCATGAAAGGTAGAAGGCTGAGTCAACTTGCTTTCGTACTGAGATGGCGTACCTGCCTGCAAGACAGTCACCCATCGAAGTACTAACTAGGCTTGCCGTAAAGTAACTTCGTTGATTCAAACCAATGCGCTACCACTATGCCACGCCACCAACTACAGGCATTTGGCTGTATGAAGCAAACATACTTTACAAATATCCCCATTATCTCAGTGCATGTCTGCGTATTAATTTTCAATGAATATGTGCCTTCCATAAACATAATAATTAAAACATACTACTACACGACTGTTAAATATAAATTTTCACTGGTCTATGCGACAACACATGCCATTGTCTTTCTTCAAACAGCCAAAGAGCTAAAATAAATGATGCAAACAAAATTAAGATTCAGCGAGAATAATTATAGTTGAACACTGAAATTCCACATAATCTAACCAACAATAAACAAGCAAGCGATAGCCAGCAGACACAGTAAGCCTACGTTACTTCACAAGTTTGTACCTGATTAGTGGTCGCGTGAACATAATCATGCAGGTTCCTGATTTTGAACTACAATGGCACTTATAAAGCTTAATGCTGTCGCAAAAAAGACAAATTATGCACAGTTCGTTTGATTACGTGCAGTTCACATAACTGCGTGGAATACTGCCAATGAGTGAGTGATACTAAAAAAGCCAGATGATGCAAAAAAAAAGCTTCTGGTCAATTTTGCCTTGTGATTTTCCCCCTGATGTTTCCCCGATTTTGACAGAAATACTTGACATTTCCCTGACAGCTGCACAATTCCTTAAAATTTCCCTGTTTTCCAGACAAGTGGTCAGTGTTCACCCAGTCATTATGCACACAATTATGCATCATCACTACATAATTCCATAATGTTGCTAAGCTGAACCAACCATAAGTCTTTCGTTTGAGTTCTCGGCTGCTTTCATCATGTCGCGGACAGCCTCCGGGGTGTTTGGGACGCAGTTGTCGGTGAGTTTCAGATCGTCGCGAACTTCCCCATCCTCACCCATCAAGGAGAAAAAGTTGTCCTCCGACAGATCCATGACCTTACAGCACAGCACAGCACCATACTGCACACAAGTGAATAACAGTTGCAAAAAAAACGTTTCGTTTTTTTAAAAAAAATGCCCAACCGAGTGTTTTTTTGGTTTCTGGGTTTTTTGAATATTGTAGGTAAATAGGTTTTTGTCAAAAGGTCCATATGAATGACGGCCATTGATGGGCTTCAAGATTTCTACACTGTGTTCAGAAAAAAACACCCACTCACGTTTTCTGATATATCTCTGTGGAAAATGTTCAGATTTCCACAAAAGTTTCACGGACTGTTTAGCAGGAAACAAGTATTCTGAAAGTGAAAAAGTTAAATATTTTTTGCTGATGTCATATTTCTATGTTTGTAAATTATGGGTTTTACCACTGAAGACAGACATTTGATGAAGCGATAAAACTACAGCTGTCGAAGCATTAATTTTAAACACGCATTAATGCACTGCACTATTGCACTGCGTTATTTTTTAACGCATAATTTAATGCGTTATTAATGCATCCACGCCCGCCGAGAGAGAGAATAGGGTGGGTAAGTTACCCGGGTCCTGCGACGTTTGGGGGCCCCGCCTGTAGAATATAGAAAGTTAAAAACACATTTTAAACGTATAATC
>Ga0056128_1002673_pt1 | contig 21286 bp, 12 predicted proteins | sample WorMetLIZISLAND2_FD_71113 | JGI IMG/M metagenome (GOLD analysis project Ga0056128, IMG submission 71113) | Marine gutless worms symbiont microbial communities from Max Planck institute for Marine Microbiology, Germany - Olavius geniculatus... ... | reverse complement strand
ACCCTAAGTCGACAATGCGCGTTCGGCGTATGCCAATGCATTTGAGTTCGGGCCACGTGACTTTGATGCCGGGGAAATTCTCCCCCCCCCTCTTTACCCCCCTTTCCTAATTTCCCCAATTGGACTTAAGGCGCCGGGCAGACTCACGTTGGGCTTTGCCCCAAATTTCTAGTTTTATATGTTGTAACATTATAATGGGTATTGCAGATTCCAGTAGTGGTAATTGTCACTATCAATTTTTATATGTGATAGCAGGCACTGCTATAGCACATTTTAGCCGTCTTAATTCTGTCTGTTTGTCTGTCTGACCATCTGTCTGTCTGTCACACAGGTGGATCAGTCACAAATGGTGCAAGCTAGGTAGGATCACCAAATCTTCACCATCGGTTGACTGGAAGACTCTAGTTTCAAGATCCGTAAAGATGTTCCGAAAGGGTTTACTCGGAGCAGAAATGCTAAATAAGAGAGAGATGGGAAAAAGTTGTGATTTTTAGCCAATAAGTTGCCATATCTCAGAAATGATGAGAGATAGGTCCTAGTTACTGATAGTCACTAATAGGAGGTAATACACTGGCTTTTGATTGGCACTGAGAGCAATGACCTTGGATGACTTTGAATGCCAAAATAGGGTTTTTATGGATTTTATGGCAATTTCGGTCTGTGACACATATTTTAAGAGTGAATTGTGTCGAAATCACTACAGATATACCAGTACAACTTGCATACAAAATTTTCGACATTAAATGTGGATTTAAACGGTCGAAATCTCAACCTTTTAGGTTCAAAATAGTCTGTGTACGAGGGCATCAAAGGTGGGTACCCTCCAAGAAGTCTTTATTTTACTGCTATTGGCTGCACAAGACCGATTATGCCCTCTGGCGAGTGTAAATGAAACGCTATAGATGCTAACCTTCATAATCATCGTGTTGACTGTCAACTGCTGCAATCCTTGAGCTTATATTTTGTTTGCAGTGGGCTTTCAAATATGCACCGCTGTTGCGCGTTTATCTTTGCATTAGCTGGACTTTTTTGTATTGACATGCTTTGGCATATAGGTTATAACTGGTTATAAATGGTTTGATTTTGTAGTCAAAAATAGATCCCGAGCATAGCACTCCTCGTCGTGTTGTCTTCATTGGTGGTTTGCCAGCAGATACATCAGAAGGTGATGTTGTCCAGTTGGGGCTCCCGTTCGGACGGATGACAAATCTTATACTTGCTAAGAAGAAATGTCAGGTATGGTGAGCACTGATGTGTTTGTGCACACAAGTGTTGACGCACATAAGTAAATTAACTTAATTCTGCGAAGCAGGAGTTCCCTTATTCCATTAAACCACATTTATTTGACGAACGAGTCATATAATTCAAGTGATTAAAAATTGTTTGGATGCCATTTCGTCACTACTGTCATGGTCTTACGACACAGGCACGACTTTTTGTGCTTCATTCCAGTCATCCTCTCCCTCTGGATGTAGGTCTAGTCTACCTACGATATCAGCAATACTAATGATGCGTTATTAACGCGTTAACGCACACGTTACAAAATTAACGCAGTGCATTAAATACATTTTTAAAAATTAATGCTTCGACAGCTCTACTTTTTGTGATTATCGTGTGATCTGTGCAATTGTTTGCGTAGGCGCTGCTCGAGATGTCGGACCTTGAGTCGGCTGAAGCCATGGTGCAGTACTACATGGAGCGACCGCCGAGACTTGGCTCGCGCACCATGATTGTGCGATTTTCTAATTACGACGAGCTTAAAACTGATGAGTCTCCGCATGTATGCTTGGCTATATCAAATGTTTTCATGTACTTGTGATTGTATGAAATATGGCTGAGGCACTTCTCATGTTTGCATTAAAAAAAGGTAAAGTTGTCCCATACTCAATAACGAGCGTAGGGGCCAGAGATGATCCTGGTTTCTAGGCAGTCAGCCCGCAGGTGACATGGTCATAAACCCGGTGGTAGGCTGCCAGTACTTTACACCAGGCCCACGGTTACCTTCCCAGCCAGAGAGCGTCACCGCCCTTTGACCACTGGTACCAAATTATACTGCTTGGTGACAGAGGCACATCTGTGTAACAACTTGCCCAAGGTCATTACCTGGCAGTGCACCATGCGAGATTTAAATCGGAGATCTTTCGATTACCAGTCTGGCCCGCTACCATCACACCATCAACCTACTTGCAGTAAATGTCTACAGAAAATCATGGCAAAGAAATGCAAAAAAAATCACAGAACTTGGAATAGTAAAATTAGGTAGTTAAATTTAGTGTTGAATTATGAACTTATTTTTTACCATCAGCACTTTTATTCCATTCATTGGAGGAGTGCAAACTGGAGAAACTCTGGATGAATACCTGTTAAACGAACGTGAACAGGTGCGAAAGCATGCAGGTTCTAGCCAGTGAACTGTACAAAGTCATGGTCGTGAACAGCTAGCTGGGTAATTGTGCACTTTGGACTGGACTGAAGTGCCGGATTTAGGGGAGATTGCTTCTAACCCCCTGTTCATTTGGAAAAAATTTTGTTGATTTACTAAAATAGTGATGTCTGAAGAATAGCAAAACAGAAAAGCAAAGCAGCATTCTGCAAGTCTGTAATGCTTCAGTTCAGTACAACCATACCATACCAATGTAGTTGCATGTACAATGTGGTCCATAAAAATGTGCCACTTCTATTTTTTGAATAGCTCCGTCCAGCATTGGCTGATTTTAATAATTTTTGGCCTGCAACATCAGGAAGAAACTTGACACAAATGACCGTAGTTTTGGCCACTTCGCTTTTATACTGTTGCTATACTACCTTGTGAAATGCAAGTTGTTGAGCCTACTGTTTGTGAGTGGTGTCAACGTTTGCCACTTGCATTCGCACTGGAGGAAGACATTTTGAGCAGATTCTGTTATAAAAAGGATGTGATGTGACACGTGTGATTTTTTGAGATACAATAGTTGCCAATCGTGTTTGTCGCTTTCAGCTAATCATTTCTGAGCTGACGTGTGCACTGTCCAGTATGAATTAATTGTTGTAAATGGCCAAACTGCATTTCACAAGGTAGTGTAGCGACAGTATTAATGTGAGATGAGCTAAACTATAGTCATTTATGTCAAGTTTCTTCACGATGTTGCTTGCCAAAAGTTATCAAAATCGGTGATTGTTTCATGGAGTTATTCAAAAAATAAAAGTGGCCTCGGTTTTTTTTTAGATACTGTGTAGAACAGTTTTGGTTGTTGGGCTGTACACGGTGTTACATAAAAAGGTACCCTTTGTGTTTCTTTTATAACTTAGTTGAATGGTGATCAATTTGCAAGAAATGTTTACCAGATGTAGCTGAAGAAATACTAATTCAAAATATTTCAACAAAATGTGACCTTTGGTTAAATATTCCTTGCTAGTTGTGATGTGATGCTGACGTCGTAATGTGTCGTGAGTACAAACTGGCTTTCCGCAGCTGGTTCTGTCAGTTGTTACCCTGCTTCGATGGCAAACTTTATCTTGTTCAGTGATGAAAAACGTTTATTGTATCAGCACTAAGCAACATGGGGGCATAAAATCAGGCATCTTGCAATCCCAAAACTCAACCATTTCGCAATTGGTGCGTGCTAGTGCACTGTCTTGCTGGAATGTGTAAAAGTTAAGCTATCCGCACAAGTGTTAGCAAAGAATATTTAACTAAAAGCTCTATCTTGTCAAAATATTTTGAATTAGTTATTCTTCTGCTACATCTACAAGCTAAAAGTGTTATGTAAATTGATCATCATTGGAATAAATTATAAAAGACAGAAAAAGGGTGCCTTTTTTAATGAAACACCATGTAGTGTATATGTAGTGTATGTTGTATGTTGTGTAGGCTCACGCTGCAGCGGCAGCTGTGAAAGCTGCGTCCGAACTGATGGACTCTGCCGACAAACCGGTATTGCGTGTCACCATCGATCACATGATCTATCCCATCACCCTTGAAGTGATTCACAGGGTAACAGTTTTACATCTGGTCTGCATAATCATTCAGTCTGTGTTGTACTTTTTGTTAACAGCGAGAGAAAATAATCTCATTGTGTGATGATTTTTACTCCAGACATTCTGAGCCAGCTGATGTGGTATTTGTTGAAGAATTGTTTAGTTTACTGTTACAGTTATCATTGTGGTTAATTTTGGTAAATTGAGCATTTATTTACCTTAGTTGTATGTAACTGTAATTTGCTCAGTGTCTCAGTTGTGTGCATTGTGCAATTGAACATTTTTGTCTAGTCTTAAGCTCAGATAAATTAGGTCGGGTGTACAATGCAAGGAAGGGGATTTTTTGCATTATAATGCGTAGGCCTATGCAGTATGTTAGTGTGTATCTGCTGTATAAGCAGTCACAGTTTTGTTGGCGTGAGCTTTGCTTTACACCCACTTTACCTGTTTTTGTTTACAGAAAATATTTTTAGTAACCCAAACCTGCAGTATCACATGTCTGTCCATTATTGCTGTAATCTCATCCTAGATCCAGTCCTGGTCCTGGCTAATGAAAGATTAAAGTGCATATTTGCATATTTGGGTTGGATGCATGGCATTGTGTCATACCAAAGAAATTGCTTTACGCCAGGCTGGGTTAGTACTGCGATGGGTGACTGCCTGCGGGCAGGTAAACCATCTCAGTGTGTAACCAGCTGCCTAGGTCAACTAAGCCTCCCTCCGGGGCGGGCAGATAAATCGAGTACTGGCCTATCTGGCTAGGGTTAAGACGGGGCGCGTTCACCTGTGTTGGGTGTCAGGTAACACTGCGTGATCCCATACGGCAGGTGATGCTTCGTAGCTTTGAGATGGGTTCCCTATAAAGAGCTATACACCACACCTTTAGCCTTTTTTAGTGTCTGTGTATTGTTGCTAAAGGTTGTCATCTGTCATTGTGTGTTGCAGATTTTTTCCAAGTTTGGACAAGTTCTGAGGATTGTGACTTACATGAGGCAGAGTTAGTTGTAGCATCAGCATTGATTGATGTCATGATATTCTGCATAGTGTGCAGAAGCACTAATATGTAACTGCTTTTGTTCTGAACAGTTTTGCTTTTTGTTTTTTTTCTGAACCTCTGTATTGATACATCATGTCAATGCTGCTGTTTAATTACTGAATTCTGACTATTTCTTCCATTTTCACTCCAACTAATCTAGCTCTCTAGTGGATCTAGCTGTAGTTTGTGTTACTTATGCCACTTTGAAAATTTCAGATTGATTGAGTAATTGTGCTTTTTAGCCGACCATACTTGAGTAACAGTCGAGCTGTTGTCATGGTTGTCGTCCGTCCGTCCGTCTGTCGCGGATGTACTGTGGCTAACAGGAAGTAGGAGAAAACTTTTTACACAAATAATCAGCCATGTGTCTAACTTGGGCATGCAAAATTTTAGCCATTTACTCCAAAGGAAACGTTTCAAATTCGGGATTGAATGAAGGGTGGTAGGAAAAATGTGCATTTTTCAATGGAAAACTGGCCATATCTTGGAAATGGTGACAGATACGGCCTAAGTTACTATTAATCACTAATAGGAAGTGGCACACGCCCTGTCAGATTAGATGGAAGTCATTGTCCTTGGATGACCTTGAAGGTCACTGACAACCACTATGGTCAGCTATCCTAGCGACAGCTGGGCTTTTTTTCTATTCTGATTGTGCTTGGCGTTACTTGCTAAGCGAAAGTGGTTGTTAACTGATTCACTTTTTTGTTTTTTTTTAAACTAGATTCGCTGGCGGCCCTCGTGGAATATGCCGGTGCTGCCATTGCATCTGCTGCCAGAAATGTAAATTTTGTTATTTCACTGTTTGAAACAATTTCCGACGTCATTGTATGTAGAAATGTTCAAAGTTAGCCTTGCAGTGAATATTTATTCACGTATTGCATAACCCTTCTCAGTGCAGTAGTAGTATTAGTAGTAGGCTATAGTTATTTGCCCTCCCTACACAAGACCGGACCTGACCAAATGTCAAAAATATAGAATTAAAAATTATTAAAACATAGAGAAAACGTGAGTTTTCAGTTTGCGCTTGAACGAGCTGACAGTGTCTGCTTCATGAACTGCTGCAAGAATACCGTTCTATACGACTTGTTCGGCCACAGAGAACGCTCTGACGCCAATATTTCATCTTTGTACGTGGAATAGACTAGTTGGTGCTGGTCGCTGAATGAAGACGAATCCGAACCAAATTCATGGTTCCTGTGGTCAGGGAAGCCAGGGAATGTGAGTAATTATAAATGAACAGGCTTAATGGAATAACAGTTAGGATTTTTAGGGCATTGGACCAAGAGTATCAAAAGGTTGCACGGATTTGATTCTCATCTGGCTTGCTATCAAGTCATTCAGGTGGTTATTATTTGTACGTGCGACTATCAGCAGACAGGTGGACATGGTTATTAAGGTCAGGGGAAATCAGGGAAAGTCAGGGAATTTAAAAGTACCATGGTGCAAAAGTTAACAAAGATGCAGAAAAAAATTTTGAACTGTTGTACGCAGACTGTGTACAACAGTTCAAAATTTTTTCTGCTCGCTTCACTCGCAGATTATTTGTATCTCCACTTTTACATTTGTTCCATCGCCTTTGTTTCTGGTCTGATTGCAAGAGATTGAAAGCCGACATTATTATTTCTTGTGAACAAATTAGTCAGGGAAAACGATATTTGTTCTGGAAGGGTCAGGGAAGATGAATTCTGCAGAGTAGTAGGAACCATATGGATTGCTGCTACATGCTTGTACAGAATTGCTGAGATATGGCTTGATCCGTTGCTGAAATATGTAGTTGCCGTTTTCAATCAGTAGTTATGCCAAAGATTCAGCCAGTGTTAATTTTATGACCAACGAATCATGGGCCATGATGTATGCATTGTCATATGTAATATGCATTACAGCCTGGATAATCAGCTGTTCCACTGCTGGTCAGTTGCTACAAGCCATAGTATTGTGTCAAGTTTTTCCAGATGAGTTCACATGAACAACAGTGTTTGTGCATGCTATGCAGGCTCTGAACGGTCAGAACATTTACAACGGTGGCTGCACTCTGCGTATCGATTTCTACAACATGGACACGCTTACGGTCAAGTACAACAACGACAAGATGTGGGACTACACTAATCCGAACTTGCCGAGTGGAGACGAGAGTGCGAGGGATGATTTTCGCTCCGGTGAGTTGTTACTTTGACAGCTGAAAACATTGTCATTGCTTGCATCTTTTAGTTGATTTCGCATTATGTTGTCGTTATTGCTGCGTTAACAGAAATATGATTGTCGGATATGAAGTTTCGTCATTATGGAAAATTGGAAATAGTCATCACAGATTAAGTGGAGTATGTTTGATTACAAAATATTCATTGCTGTTCGCTTGTCTTGTTCAGTTGTTGCGTGTCAATTCTGTAGTGATGACGAGCTTGTATCAGGGTGTAAATGTGCAAAGCCTTGCCTTGCCTTGTCTGTAGCCGTCGTTGATCTGAAGGTAGGCCGCACTCTGAATCGCTGTTTTTCATGTAGATCTGATGTCCACTTTCCGGATTGCCTCTTCAAGCTTCAGTCCCATCCATGAAGTAATATTATCTATCCATGCTGTTCTTGGTTTTTCCTTTTTCCTGTTGCTGGGCAAGGTCCCTTCAATGAACCTTTTAAAGAGATTTGTCTTTGCCTCTCGTGATAGACCGAAGTATCTCAACTTTCTGCTTTTCACATTTCCTAGTAAACTTCTGTTGACACCTGCTTCCTCCAAGACCCCCGAATTTGTGCAGTGTGCAAAGCAAAGAGTTTAATTAAAGCATAGAATTGTGTGGCTGTTACTGGTAGGTGCGGGACTGGCCGGTGACATGCAGCAGGGTATGAGAATGCCAGGAAGAAACGACCTTGCGCCCACTGCACCACGTGGACGTATGCCGTTCGATGATGACGATGACGGCATCGATATTGACGCTGATTACAGATACCGCGGGAATGCCGGAAATATGGGTGGCAATCTGGGACCCATGAGAGGCAGCGTAGAACGAATGGGTGGTAACGTTGGACCCATGTCAATGCGAGGTAACATGGAGGGGATGGCTGGAAATGTGGGTCCGATGTCGATGCGAGGCGGCGTGGAAGGAATAGCTGGAAATGTGGGTCCAATGTCAATGAGAGGCGGCATGGAAGGAATGGCTGGAAATGCCAGAAACATGAGTGGCTATGGCGGTGGTGCTAGTGTTGGTCCAATGAGAGGAAACATGGAAGAAATGGGCGCTGGCTTGGGTGAAGGTGGGATGATGATGAACCGAATGGGTGGAATAATAGGGGGAGGGCCGTCGTTAGTGGGTGGCATGGCAGGCAGTGGAATTGGTCCAGGTCCCATGGGCCTCATAGCTGGAAGCTTGGATGGCCTGAGTCGTCTGGCAAGTACCATGGGACAGTTGAATGCAATGCCAGGTAACTTGGCCGGAGCCGACGGAAACATGAGAAGATCGATGGACAGCATGGAACGAGGGCGCCCGGGTGATTTTGACCGGGGGCGTGGCGGTATGAACAGAGAAAGAGGCAACATGGGCGGTGGAGGGAGAGTTGATGTGGGCAGAGGTAGAGGCGGCGATGGCAGAATGAGACGAGACGATGGGCCGGGAAGCAAACACGACATGTCAGCGGGACTGCATCGTGATTCAGATGCTGCTGGAAAGGTGGTGCATGTATCTAACATGAACCAGGAGGTATTGTGTCCTGCACATAGTTATATACTACATAGCTACTGCATCGTTACACCACAAAGGTGGTTCGGTAGATTATGGTAGAGTGTCGGACTTGTGATGGAGATGTCCTGGGATTGACTCCCCGTTGTGTCGCATCAGTTGGTTTAACGTGCTGCTTGGATGGGTGACTGTCTGTGGACAGGTAAAACATCCAGGTATATAGTCGATGCTAAGGTTTGCTCAGTATTTTATTCGTCCAGAATAGGTTGATCGAGTGCCGGCCTGTTTGGCTTGGGTTAAGGTAGGGCATAATCACCTGTGTTAGGTGTGCAATCTCATATGGCAGGTGACTCTTTGTAGCTCTGTGATAGGTTTTTCGTAAAGAGTTATACACCACCTTCAAATTTTAGCCAATTCTTGTCATCAGTGATCAGCTGTACCTATTATTTAGTTACCAATACCGGCCTCTTATTAGCTGGGTATTGTTGACTCATAGGCACATGGTACTGAGGCCAATTCGGTTTCTTGTCACTCACTAGTTAGGTCTCACAGTTTTGCTCTGATTAGCTTCTTCAGGGCTTGCGTTATGTGTTGCATATTCTAGTTTTATTGACTTTGCTACAGTTGTGCTTTTTTCGGCTTGTATTAATGCAGTCATCTCATCAGTCGCTGATGATGTGACTGCTGTCTTTATCTCAACACTTGTCCAGTGTATTATCTTATTTGACTAGTTTGTCCAGTTGTCTTATGTCGATATTGTGCGTGTTGCCAAATGCTGGCGCTCAGTTAACCTTCACTTGATGCATATAATCTGTGAATGGTCTACTGATGCATGCATTGAACAGTGACCGATAGTATGCTTATCAGCATAACAAAACGTCTCTCATATTCTAGATTTTTTTTTCTGTATCTGCCATTCAGTCTTTCAACTATTTCTCCACATTTTCATCTTTGTGTTCCACCTGCCTTATCATCACCTTCTCCATGTGGGTCCGACTTATACAGTTCGCGTGCGTGCTAAAGTGCTACTTACACAACTTTGCAGTCTCGTTAGCGGTGGCTGATTGGCATGAGCTCATGGTACCACAGTGCATTAGCTTCAATAACTGGTTTGCGGCACTAAGTAAGTAAGTAAGTAGTCTGCATTTGTAACGTGCCATATGTCAAGAAGTTCGAATCGTAGGCGCGGCTACTAGTCAACCTTGGCTACTAGTCATTTCCTATCCCTCTGAGGCTGCGTTCACTTAGACATGAGTACTAGTCCGGCACTGTCCGAGTATCTGTCGTGTATTTCAGTGTCGGTACGTCAGCCGTTTACATACATAAAGCATGGGTTACCTGTAAATTTCACTTGTACGAGTAGTTACTGTGCAGGTCGTGTTTTTATTCAACTCGTGCAAAGTAAGCTACCTGCAAATAGCAACAATACAATTTATAAAAGCTGTGTTGCATATTTGACGTCAGAACTGACGTCGTTGTAACACTGTCGTTAGAAGTGCACAGTTAGTAAAAAATAAAATAATAACTTTGTAGTAAAATGTTGCTGTTTAATTCGCGAAGCATTTTCTCGATTCAATTTCATTTATTATGGCCAACGGGTGTTGAGTTATGTTCATGTCCACACTCCACTCGTACGAGTGAAGCTTCTGCGGGCTACGCCATTCATAAATGCGACGGCTACCCGGACAGTGCCAGACTAGTACTCATGTCTATGCGAACGCAGCCTGAAGGTATCAGGCTGCATTGGTCTGAGCACAGAGTAGGTTAGCAGCTTGTCATGGTTGCTTGCAAATGCAGTGAGCCTGTCCAGTATTCTACCACTAAATCACTGTGCTTCAACTAGCAGTTTATTTGCCGCTGTAAAGCAGTGCAAGCACATAGCTCCTGCTACTGCTGAGTATGAATGAATGAATGAAATATCTTTATGATGATAATGATGGGTTGATTGGGTTGATTAGTGGAAAGCTAGATCAGTATACACCTATTTGAACAGTGACAAACACAACACTTCGCTGATCAGTATTTTCTTGACCTCGCATCAACACAGACTTTGGCAAAAGAGTTTTTTTTCCTATAAAGCTCTTAAGATTTGAAACAATCTTCCTCTGTCAGTTAAACATTGCACTCCCATTTAACCTTTAAACGTCGTCTCAAAACCTACCTACTCAGTTTACAGCCCATCACTACCCATCTTGCGACTGGCGGCGTCTCAGATTCAGCTCGCTGACATTGAGCGCCATACAATTGACTATGATTGTTATTATTATGGTGTTAGCTATTTTTTCAGGCATCTGCTTTTTACAACAACAGTTTTACGGTGCTGTGTTTGTCACACACAATTAATGATGATCACTATCTTTGGTTCAGTAGCATTCATAGTTTTATTGTGTAATGTTCAGCATTTTCGATGGATGTATTGTGTATGTTTTCACTTTGCATTTATCATTGAAGTTATCGCCTTGCTGATTTCAGAGGCTTATTGAGGATATTGAAATGCTATATGCAGCTATACTGTCCGGTTTGTCCATTTGCCCAGTTCTTTGGCAGTTGTACTGAACTCTGCCAGTTCTGGCCTCTAGCTCTGTTTGCATAGGCACAATATTGAAATCAGAAGTCTGCTTTATCTTTGCAGTCGAACTTACAAGTTCTATCACATATACATGTAGTTTAAGTAGTAGTCATCTGAAAGTAGAAATTATTGGAACAAACAACTGACCCACGGAGGTGCTTTTAGCTGACTCTTTCAGTTACCTTGTTTTTCTGTTTAGCAGGGATTAAGTTCCAGTTGCTGGGTTTATTCTGTTTTTCTCTTTACTGAACAAGCGAACTCCTGGATTCATGGTGCAGATTGAAAATATTATAGCGCTGTGCTTCTTTCTGTTGGAATACAATACATGCTGCAGAGTGCAGCCTACAGTGTGCCAGGTGGCTGTTAGTTGTATACCGTTTCATCACAGTGTCCATATTACATTTGTTCTTGTTATAAACTAATGTCCTGTGTTCTGTTTCGTTTCCGCTGTGATGCACAACACTTTGGTTCCACGCTTTGGCTTTCGTTGATGCCGATAATTGATAATTCTTCACACATTATTCTCGCTACCAATCATCTACTGCTTCTGACATCTAGAAAATCTCGACTGACAGTATCTTTACGTTGTTCGGTATGTTGATCTGCTTTTCCATTCTTTTACTGTACATATTTTTGATTTTCTAGGAGGATATTGTTAGTCAAAATCAGTGCTTGCCATACGAGGCCATCGATCAGTCGATCTTTTAAATGCCCGCCAAGTGATTGAGTTTTGAGCATGTACTCGATGGTAGCCAAAGTAGCACGAATCTTGGATATCAGTTGGTAAACTATGGTGGTAGTGACTTCTTTGACATACTTTGTAACTGGGGCGACAGAACAATTTAGACTCTAGCCAATCCCCGATTCCCTTGCTTTTTCATTTCCATCTTCTCATGGCTGTTTAAAACATGTCACTCATTTGCTACAATTTTTTTGTTTTGTTCATGTTATTGTCACATTCAAGAATTTCGTTTGCAGCTTTGCTGCTCTTATATGCTTTTGTCTGATTTTTTCTTCCTGGATCTCCATAGCGTAGAAATGAGTATGACGGGTGATGTAGGTGGGCCTAAGTCTTAGCATCTGTATGGCAATATTTACGTCCCATCATAATCAGTTGCTAAAGCCCAAATTCCATTATGTTGACTTTGCGACGAAGTCCAAGACAAAGTCTGCCACAAATCACGAAAGTCTGCGACACAAATCTCGACGCCGACGTTTGTGATTTGCGTACGCGGACTTTGTCGCCAACTTTCTCCGAGCATTGTAACTGACTAAATTCCATTAGAGCAACACAAACGGGTTTGTTGCAGACTTGTGATGGACTTTGTCGCAATCATCTCGACATGTCAAGATGGTTTGTGTCTGCAACTTTCATGATTTGTGTCCACAACTTTCCCCGCAGGGAAGTTTCGGTGAAAATTGGCGTAATGGAATTTGGGCTTTACCATGCATGGCACAGTCAATTTTTCAATCGCCTTTCATTTTCAAATGGCAAGCACTGGACGAATTGATAGCTAGTAATATTGACTTCTGTTATGAAGCATATTATGAAAGTTGATGGGTGCTTCCCTAAAGAAAAAAAATGTTCCATGAAATTGCTTAGTGAATATGAAACTTTGATGTACATCGTAAATACATTCTGCATATATCTCTTGAGTGCGTTGATGAAAAATGTCAGTGATGATCAGTTATATTTCTAATGATTTATGGAGTATGGTATTGTCACTAGAGATTGTTTACTTTCATAGCTTTTTATTTACATCAGTTGTATTACAATTGACCTTGTGTCGGAGTCTAGTGATGGGGTCCATTTCTGCATTTAATATTGCATTTTTATGCCAGTTTGATGTCATATACTCTGAACTTGAATGCCATCTTGCAGGTTCTGATCGTTGTGGTAATATTTGAAGTTTACTGTGAATGTCATATGAATTTATGTAACGTGTCATGTCGTGATATTTATGGAATCTCCAGTGCAGATTATATGGACAGTATTAGGTCATTCTTGTTTTCTTCTACTCTGTGGCTAATGTTATTCGCTGTCTTTCTTGACCAGCATTCGTTTGCTAATAGTCAGCATTATACCCAGGTACACATTTCATTAAAAAAGTCATCGACTGATTATTCTCTGCTTTTATCTATGAATACTCTGTATGGTCACAGAACTTCTCTCTTGTGTTTCACATTTACAGAACTCATTTATAAGAGGCATCTCATATTCAACAGAACAGTTTTCTTTTTTTCTGCTGGGTTCTTGTGCAAGATAAGGAAGTACTTGATAAAAGTGACAGACGTTTTAAGTAATGTATTTGGTTTTTGCTTGATTCGCTTTCACACACAGGAGTCTATGGCAACGTTGTTCGCGTCAAGATTCTCTTCAATAAGAAAGACACGGCTTTGGTGGAGTACGCTGACCCAGAGCAGGCCGAGAATGGTAGTGTTGACTACTCAGCCAGTCTTCTCATAATCACATTATTATGTAGCGTTTCTCTTTGTAAACTGTAGACATAGACGTTTGATCTTTTGTTCTGAGAACGCGTTGAGCAACTCAAGTCAAGAACTAGCTGCTGTCGTATTTTTGATCTCATTGCGTCTCAGTTGCTTATTTATATGGACCGTTTAATGTTTTAAATTATTAATTATAACCTACTGACTGACCACAGATTTAATTTTGTCATAATTTTGATCTGCAGCACAGTGTTTCATTTAGATAATGTCGCTGTACTAAAATGTGCGTTTTCATTATGTGTGGCTAAGCGGTGTAGCGGTAGCATGCTGGACTGGTGACCGCAAGGTCCCTGGTTCGACTCTCACCCGGTGCACTTCCAGGTAACGATTCTGGGCAAATTATTCACACACATGTACCTCTATCACCAAGCAGTATAATTTGTTAGCGGTCAAGGGGAGGTGACACTATCTGGTTGGGAGGGTAACTGCAGGCCTGGTGGAAAGTAATGGCAGCCTACCACCGGGATCGGCTATGGCTTCTACGCTCGTACGAGTATGGGTTACCTTTACCTTTGTTTGCGATAATTACAGCGTACCTGCATAGACGTATTTGCAGATGCTGCATATGCATGATCTGACGTGTTTTTACAGTGTACGTACAGTTGTGAGAATGTTGTTTACGTAACGCTTACAGCCTGTATGTACCTGGACGGAGTGCGTTGGTGGGGCAAAGAGGTCAGAGTCAGGGTGTCTAAGATGACGCATGTAAACCTGCCAAAACAAGGCGTGGAGGTCAGTTATGACACAGCTTAATTTTCTCAGTTGAATTTGGTTCATTGCCATAATCATTTATCATGCTGATAATTAGTACAGCGGTGCATTACAGTAAAGGCAAAAGGTACAAGTCCAGCACTTGCTATAGCACTTCTGACATGAGTCGAGACTTCCGACCAGAAGGACTTTGCAAAGTTTACAATCTTGTTAGTGGCAGCTGATTGGCATGAGCTGTTGATACCGCAGCACACTATGTGGCCATCCTTTGCCCATGTCAGCGAACAATTGGACCCACGGTTTGCAGCTAGCAGACATACCACTGTCCCAATCAGCGTTTGTGTCTGTTTGCAGAAGTAAACTGCAAGTGAAAAGCGGTGTTAAAGTAGTATGGTTGAAGCTGGCCGTTAAAAACTGTTGCTACGGCTCTTGAGCTCATGTAGCACAGAGTTCCACTCTGCCGGTCTGGTGTATCTAACAGATCGTTCACCAGTTTTTTGTTTCCTATTTAGTTTAACTGTTATTGAGTCAGATGTTGAGCTGCTAGATGTGTAATTAGCCAAACACAATCGCAGCCTGTCTTACAGGGTTGCGAAAAAACAGTTTTTAAAAAAGCCCACCCCGGTAGGTTTTATTGGTTTTTTTGTGTTCTATGTTTTTCGGTTTTATTAGGATAACTGTTTTTTGTAAAAAGACCCAGCTTAATGGGGTACCGTATGGGATTTCTACAAGTTTTCAGTTTTTCAATTCATACGAGTTTATGTTTCCTCCCCACAGCATAGAATATGCCAATATTTGCAAATCCTTAAGTCTAAATGTTTCAGAAACATAGCCATAGTAGAATATTTCATTGTTAGTGGAACATAAAGCTGAAATTGGATTAAGCTTGGGTGCATTTTTGGGGGTGGGTTTATAGGGGTTTTTAGGTGGGTTTATCCAAAAAAATACCCACTAGATTGTTTTGGGCTATCTGACTGGGTGTCTGAACCTTGGCTGTCTTGCAGGAGCCGTGGCTGACCAAGGACTTCAGCGATTCAGATCTGACACGCTTCAAAACACCCAACTCCAAGAACTTCCTAAACATTTACCCACCGTCTGCCACGCTGCACCTGTCCAACATTGAGTAAGTCACTTTTCGGTTGTGTCTTTTAGCTAGCTATAGCATGCTGCCTGCAAAATTTTCTTTCCTCACATGGTGGAAAGTGTGAAATGAAAGTTGATGATTATAAACAGTGACTGATAGCTTGGATGGTGTAGATGGAGATGTAGTAAATCCGTCGGTTTTATTCAGAACAATGTCGCGTTTATAATACAAGTATAATACACATAGGTAACATCAGAAATTATGCCATTGTTGATCTGTTCACTACTAGAGGTGTGCGATTAGTAAAATTAATGATGTGCTGGAATATTGTGGTTTTTTAGTGGGCTAATACAAATATTTGGCCTTTTTGAGGCTATTTGGCTGTAAATTAAGCTGCATTTGACCTCAAGACAGTAAAGCTAGTCAGCAATTCTTCCGCAAGCATAGTCACAGTTGCAAAAATTGCTGAAGCTGTGAAAATGGAAAATTGAGTACATTAAACATTGTTTTGGGGTATTAAGATTAAGATGTATTAGCAGCCAGAAGATTAGTGAACAATTAATTAATGAATCATTAACATTTGATAAAGCCAATTAGCACTTTGTAACAGTTACGTAAAATGGTGCGACGTGGCCTTTAATCTTCACAATTCTCGGCAGCTGTGGTGTTGTACTTGTTGCAGTCCTAACGCTACTGAAGAGATGCTCACCAAGTTATTCGCTGAACACGGACAGGTTCAAGCATTCAGATTCTTTCCGTAAGTATTATTCTTCATTGATAACTCGGTGCTTGTTTTCGGTCTGCTCAGAGGCATCATTTAGGGGGCTGGATGGGTCTACGGACCCCTCCCCCCAAGAATTTACGATTTTAATTTTTCCCCTCTGTAAATCGTACCCATTGAAACTGTGTTACTGCTGCAAGAACAGTTCGTTACGCAGACTGCAACCCCCTCCCAGTAATTTGCTGAAATGACGCCATTGAGGTTATCTGCTGCTTTCAGGCAGTTTTTGTAAACCCTTGGTTTTTTAAAACAAAGCACAACCTGGTGGGTTCTATTGGTTTCAAGGTTTTTTGGTGGTTTTTTTAAATTGGCCTGCGTTGATGGATTGGGGGGTCCATGTGTTTCATCTTATTAGAATTGGCACTCCCAGTTGCTGTCTGCATCAAATAAATATCTGAAAGTTTGCAAATGTGTAGATTTAAAAAGTTTTTTTAAACAAACGTTACCGCGATAAAATATCTCATTATTAGTCGAACAAGAAACTAAACTGGATTAAGTTTGGGGTGGTTTTTTCTGTGGGTTTGCCCAATAAAACCGCCTGGGTTGTTGGGCATGTCTGGGTGTCTGAACCTGATGCAAACAGTGATAAATAGGGCCCAATTTTCTGCATGCTGCAGAATTTAGAGCCGAGCCGCGGAATTTGCCCTCTTCCATGGAGTTTTGCACAAGTTAAGAAATGACCGATGAGGAGTACGATCATCGGCTTGATAACGTAATTAGACTAACTATATCACGGAGAAAAATCAAACTGAACTGCCTAAAACTGCATCCCCACTAGTAATTACCATCACATAGGGCACAATCGTAAATAAACACAATGTGACTAACTGACAAATTGAGCTTTGAAAAGAAGATCTATAATTTTCTTTGTATGTTGCTAGCATAACTGAGCACCATGCCAGCATCGAGAAAAGGAAGTTTTTTTAACAGAATAAAGCTCAGTTTACGCACAAAATGGAAGGCCGCGGTAAACCACGGAATTTGGACAATTATGTGCCACGGTAAGCTGCATAATCTTGCGAACTGGCCTGCGGAATTTGGCAAAATTTTCCGCGGAATACTGGGCGCTAGTGATAAAAGTGCTGTAGTTGATATGCCTGTATGAATTTGTACTTGCAGGAAGGATCGCAAGATGGCGCTGATCGAGATGGGTTCTATTGAGCAGGCCGTTGGAGCACTGGTGGTATGCGAAGATGCCGTATTCTTTGTAGTCTTAGCTTAACCAGTGTCGAATTCGAGTATAAACTAGAAATTTGCGGTAGGGCCCAACATGAGGCCATTCAGTATAAGTCTGGTTCATGGCTGCTTATTCGCCAGCTGTCAATTGTAAATGTGGTGAAATGCTCCCCCCTCCAAAACTTCTGACCGGATCTCGCTGAAATTTGTCCCCAATTTGTTCCGGGTAAGGGTCGTCCTTCACCCCCCCAGTTTTGGTCGTGGTCCGCTGTCCAGTTTCGGAGAAGTGGAAAATAAAAAAGCAAAAAATAAGGCCTACCATTACTACATACGCATACAGTGCCATATGTATTTTGTCACTTACGCGCGACAGCAGGTACTGCTGAAGTGCATCTTAGCCATCACAATTGTCTGTCATCTGTCACACGTGTAGATCAGTCAAAAACGGTGCAAGCTAGGATCACCAAAATAATCTTCACCGTCAGCTTCCTGTAAGTAAGTATTTAAGTAAGTAAAATGTAAATTTATATAGCGCATATTGTTAAAATTAACCTCTAATGCGCTCTAATGTACTGTGAGACTTTAGTTTCAGGATCAGTAAAGCTTTTCCATAAATTCGAAAGGGGTCACCCCGATTTAGAGTGCTAAATGAGAGAGGGGTAGGAAAAATTTGCGATTTTCAGCCAATACTGAAATTCATGCACTGGATATAGCGCTAGGCATCATCCGCCATTGAGCCTAAATGAAACATCGTTGTGAGCTTAGATTGCGTTCGATTGCACTGGGCCTTCACACGTGCATCGCTGTTGCGCGTGCGTTAGCTGGGCTTTTCTTGTATTGTATTGTGTTGTATTGTATACAGGCAGCGTAAATATAATTGTGCAATATCCACTATTTTGTCTGGTGGCACAAAGAAGCTAAATAACTCCTTTAGTGCCTCCGTGCTGTTGATTTTTGTTGACGCGGGAGTGACACCCAGAGCATCCAGCCTGTAAAAAGTTCTGATATAACAATATATGAAAGTGAGTCTACTTTTCGCCACCAGCCAAACCCAGATCGGAAGTATTGTAACTGTTCTGTAAGGTTCCAAGTGCCAAATTTACCCAAGTTATTGGATGCTTGCTCTACACATGAGTATGGTAAATAACAAAGGAGTATATTGTTGAAATTACAGGGAGAGACTAATGTCATGTTAGTCATCGGGGCTACTGATGTATTTGTGTGAAATGTTTTTATAATCCTCTGTAACTTGAACAGGTTTTTCTGTTGTAGAGCATTTGTCACTTTGCTTTTTTACTTCCTCATCTTCTTACCTCATCTGTAATCCAACTGTGATGCTACTGTTTCCACTGTCAAATGTTTAACTTTTATGCATGTCCAGTGGCGTTGTGGAAGGGTGAGGAAGGGGGAGCAGTTGCCACCTCCCCATAAATTGCTGGCTGTCGGAAAACTGTTGGAAAATTTTCGTCCAAAAATGCAAAATTTGGGGTCAAAAAGCCGAACACCCATAATCTCCACTGTTGGAAAATTTGCAGTGTCTGTCAGAAAATTTCAGCTTCGTGCCTGCCTACTTTATAACCCACGATGCCGTGTCTGGAAAAAAAACTAACAGGCCCAGGGGGCCCTCGTACAATAGAAGTGTCTAATATGAATGAATCTGGATAAAATTTTGTACACATAATCCCCAATAAATTGCTGAAGCGTTCGGATTTGACATTTTTATTGCACAATGTCTTGGGAGTTACTTTTTTCGGACACAGTGTATGTCGGTCCGAAACACCAGGACCAGTGGCTGCTGAATCCGAAGGTATTGTTGATGTGTTGTGTCCGCAGGAGCTGCACGACCATGAGCTAAGTCCGAGAAGTCATCTGAGGGTCAGCTTCACTCGGTCGACCGTCCATCGCAAATAGTGGACAACGACCTCTCGTCTCAGTCTCCGTTGACTGAAAGTCTCCAACTGACACTGAACTGCTGTGTCCGACTGACACTGCGAACTGTCGTGGGACGTGGATGTTGTCTGTTACTGTTAGACCCTTTAGTACAGGGTGACCACTTGTCCGGAAAACCCGGAAACGTCAGGAAATTTTACAGCTGTCAGTGAAATGTAAGGGATTTAAGTAAAAATCAGGGAATTGTCAGGAAAACAATCATGCCTGGGAAGATTGCCCAAAACTTGCATCAGCCAGCTTTTTAGTATCACTCACTTAGTAGTCTATGTGAATTATTTTATGCTGTTTATTGTTGAATGTTGCTGACTTTTGTTCTAGTTTCTAATATTTATGTCTGCATCATATTTTGGTTAGTAATAGGATTAGGTTACCCTAGTTGAGTACCAGTTAAAATGGTGATAAGTGCCACGAATCACCAGGGAAATGTCCGGGAATTCCAGTGTTTGGAGAGTGATCACCCTGTAAGTAAGACCGCCAGTGACTCGGAACAAACTGACTGCCCCCTTTGACATGATTCGACATGAATTTTGTATATGTTAATTTAATATTCTTTTTTAGTCTAATATTTTTTTTAATTTAATAATTATAACTGACATTGCTAAATTATAGTCTGAATTATGTTACTGTACTGCACAACTAACGAGCAAATATACTGACTTTGTAGGGTTCAGCTGATTCTTATGACAAAAATGTGAATGTTTTTTTTGTGGTTTGAGAATGCTTTGTTCGTAATTTTATGCCTCTTGAACAGTTCACATTGAATCACAGAAACGCATCAAGTTACAACATTAGTAGTGTGTTACCGGCAGTAAAAGATTCGAGCAGCAGAATGTAGAATACTGACTACTAATCATATATCACTTGTAACTATTAGATATGCATAACACTGCCTAAATACCAGTATATTAATTTCAAACAACAGTGGAGCACAAACATGCAATTAACAAACTAAGCATTATTTACACAAATTAGGGCTTAAGTGGAAAAATTAGTGCCAGTATGGAGAATATTATAGTGCAGTTGCAGACGATGTATTAAGTACACTACTTTTAGAGACAGTACAAAAAATCACGGAAATCACAAAACCGTGATGTCGTAGTTCGGCGTTTTTTAACAAAAATATTTGCTTTTGCTTTTCAAATCGGGAGTGGTTCCCCAAGCTCGCTGAGCTTGCTGTCCGATACTTATCCATTCCGGGGAATTCCGTTGACGCAAAGTGCAGTGTTAGCTAGTACACTTAATGCTGTGCAGCAGCAAAATTTTACAGATGAAAAATATGCATTGCATGTAATGACAGTCGTCAGTGCTAGGTATTGAGTTTTGTGTCGTCTTCAGGCCCGTGATTTGATGCTGTAATTTTGCCATGATTTTTGCAATTTTCACAAGTTTGCAATGCTTTTACCATTTTTTTTGCCACGATTTCTTAATGTCCCTGATTATTTCGTAACTCTCTCACGGAAGAAGTGGCGGCATGAGCTTTCCAGGCAGCAAAGGAAGTTTTGGTATGCCGCACTGGCCCATTACAAGCCTTGGCACAAACTGATTACCAGTGGAATGTGCAACAAATTGCAGTCTTTCCGTTAGATATATTTGAAATTTATGTAAAAAAACTGTTCAGTTTATATACAGTGTAAAGGTGACATCGTGGTTGTAGATATAAAACAGCACAAATCACAATTTACAAATTCAAACTTTACCATTACACAGTCAGCAAAGTTCTTCTGATATTGTGTAATGGTGATGTTTGAATTTTTAAATTGTGATTTGTGCTGTTTTATATCTACAACCACGATGTCACCCTTACACTGTATATAAACTGAACAGTTTTTTACATAAATATTTGCAG
>Ga0056128_1002671_pt1 | contig 21299 bp, 12 predicted proteins | sample WorMetLIZISLAND2_FD_71113 | JGI IMG/M metagenome (GOLD analysis project Ga0056128, IMG submission 71113) | Marine gutless worms symbiont microbial communities from Max Planck institute for Marine Microbiology, Germany - Olavius geniculatus... ... | reverse complement strand
CAGTTAGGCAATGTGATGGTGAGTGATATCACCTTTTTATGATTTTTGCTGTTTTCGATGTGTCACTCATTGCATGTCGCCGTTAACAAGTGTATAAACTGATGTTTTGTACATTTATACTGATAGAAGCCACTGTGTGCAGGGGTGTGGTATGCGTAGATGACATCAAATAACTCCCACAGTACGAGCAAGGATACATTGTAACCGTTTTAGTAATAGTGTTTTACCAGCACCAGCTGGTCCTAGAACAAGACACATTATCCGTCACATCAACAGATTTAAACTGCACACGAGACCTCTTCCCAGCTCATTTGTTTACATTAGATTAGACGTTGTAGTCAGTTGCGATAGAGCACGCACAGAGTGAGCGATCGATAGCCCAATTTTGTCGCCGTTACTTACTGTTACAGTTATGATAGTTTTGTCCAATGCAACGTTTAGTGCAACCGAATAAAAGCGGATGTTGACAACTTTGTTTACTTTTTGACGAGTCATTGGTGTTGAGCTATTTTATATCATTAATTTGCTATATCATTAATTTGCTAGTTGGTATTGTCAGTGAAATGGATGATACGCAAGACGTGAAGCTATATGTGTACGACATAACTAGAGGCTTGGCTCGCTCTCTGTCACACACGCTTCTTGGTATGACCTAATCTCCATCTCAACAACTCAGCCGGTAGTCATGCAGACTTTGCAGTAGTTCTTTGATATGGTTGTTCGGGTGATACGAATAGCAACAACATTCCCGGCTCATCTTGACAGCTGGTAGCAGCTTTTTGACTGGATGAATAAACTTTAGTTGAAGCACTAAGTAATAAACTACAGTCCAAATTTTAATATAACTTTAATCGATATAAAAAATAATCGATTAATTTTTAACGATTAATTGATTAGTTAATGTTTAATTTCTTTAGCCCTACAATTTTATTAAACCACTCCAACTCGCCTTCTTTTACTGAATGTGTAAAATTGGTTTTATTTTTGCAGTTATAGACAGAAATGATGAAATCTTATTCTGCCACTAGTTGTTACTATCAGTGTGACATCGTTGGGTTGTTACATTGTGTTGTAGATAGGGAGATTAAAGGGGTGTGGCACACTGGAATTGTTGCTTATGGCGAAGAATTCTCCTATGGTGGAATTGGCATCCAGTCTTGCAGTCCAGTCAGTATTGAGCTGTCGCTGATACAGCTCTTTAAAACCGAGCAGAGCAAATTAATTTTAGCAAAAGCGTATGTCTGTCTGTGTGTGTGTGTCCGGCGTTGGGACTGCAGTCAATGAAAGCTGACGCCCCTGGCCTTTATTGGGACCGCCCATCCCAACACCCCGTTCGCCGTGCTATGTGGACCCGCGCATATCAACTGCAGCCTCGATCTCGGTGCACGTTGAATGTTGATTGTTGATGCTCTATATATCATCCGTCGCAATATCTGTTGTAGTACTCTTATCGGATATCAGAAAGCATGCAGATAGCATGATATCACACACCATCCGTCACCCGAGCCCCACTTGCTTTGATTTATCGTGCAACGTATGCAGTACAACAAAGTCCACGACAGCAATTACAACGAAGTAGTGGAGTTTGGGTCTTACTCCTTAATTAATTTCAGTTGTGGCTGATAGCCATAGACCTACTAACTTGACGTTAAATGCCGACGAAGTTTTTCAGCCTCTGTGGAAATCTGTGTTTCTAGTTATAGGCCTACTTTCCCACTGTCGGTTTTTGACATGGTACAGCTATGCTGTATAGCGCGTATATGGGACCGTTGTCTGTCATCCGTTCGTCCGTCGTCTTGTCTGTCACGGATGTATTGTGGCTAAGTGGTAAGTCGTAAGGGGTCGGCGATGGTACTATCGGATAGGGTGCTGGCGACTTCTTATAGGCTGTCTTGATTTTTACACGCGACAGCAGAATGCTTCGCGCATCTTAGCCATCATCTAGGCGTCCGTCTGTCTGTTCGTCTGTCCGTCACATCTTGGCACTGTATCAAAACGGTGCAAATTAAAATCACAAAATCTTCACTTTGGGCTGCTCCAAGGTCTCTAGTTTTTTGTGACAAAAATTGTGCCCCTGGATGCAGGGCTTCCCCTCGACGACAGCATCAAAGATGGGTACCCCCTCTAAAATACGTTATTTTGACCTATTTTATCCAAAAAAATGTTGTCATGTCAGAATGTTGGCTCTTTTAGTGTGAAAACAATTGCAGATAGGTACAGACATGCTGCTTATCATAACAAGCACTGGTGACAGGCTTTTTAGATTTATCAACATCGATGACCTTGAACGACCTTGAACCCCCCCTAAAAGGTGTTTTAGTAAATTTTTTGCTATTTTTGGATGCAACGTACATTTCTGACCATGGAAGTAGAAATAATTATTTATAGCTTCGTGACGAGCAGCCAGCTGCTGCTAGCTGCCTCGTTCGCTGCCAACTGCGAAATGTAAAATCGTACCTATATAAGGCGAAACAGAAAATGCGAAATGGTTTCAAGACATAACTTTTCTTACTGCCTTTTATATACACGTCTTCGCACTGCAGTTTTTGCAAGTTCACTTTCGTACTTTACTCTAGGACAGATTTCTCACTTTCGCATTTCACGGTTTGCACATTATACATACTTTGTCTCACGGCAAAGCCTACTGACGGGTCTGATTAATTGCTGTTGGCAAACATCGGAGTTCGTTTAACGCTCGCGTTGTCGACCATCGTGTGTTTTATAGGCCTAGTCTGTCTATAACCTGCAGTCTTGTTTATTTGTCTATTCATTTATTCATTTCTATTGTTGTCAGCAACAGCTCTTTTTTAAGCTATTAGCTTGTCACTAATTTTGTCTTTACCGATAATTAAATTAGAAAAATGGGGGCATACTTTATATCAGGTGCATTTGAATTTTGGAAAATTGGTGGTGGTTGAATTTTTTGTGAGTTTATTCACAATTCTGATAAAAATGACAAAAAATTGTAATTGTTATGGCCCCAAATATATTATCTGATTGTTTGTGGAGTCAGGAAAACAGTTGGGGAAATTTCACACAAACCCTTTCCCCTGCAATTCAAACAATACTGCTGAGATATAAGTTGCTGTAGTGGAGATCATCAAATTGTGGGATTGTGGGAAAGTTAATTAACTTTTCATCATAATTTAGCATTTTATGAAAGCCTTGAATGTGATCTAATAGTTACTGATACTTGATAAAGTTGACAACCATATGAACTTTGGTTTTTATACATTGAATAATGTGCACAGAATTAATTATTATCCAACAAAAACATCCGAATTTGGAACTAAATAAACTCACGTACAAAGTAGTGTGACAACAGATTTGAGGCAGCGTTTGCTTCTGTCTCTTGTGTAGTATATTGTAGATGCAAACGTGAAAGAAATTGAATTGTTAAAGTCTGACAATGTTTGCCATAGTTATCGTTCAAATAAAAGTAGCTAATTTTTTGTGAGACAATGTGAATGTATACTGTGGCTTGCAGTGGGCTCTACTGGGCTGTCTTGTAATGTAGGGAGGTACAATACTTGGTGCACCAACGGAGATAGTGTCACTCGGACATTCGGAGCTTCCCTACGATGTGTTCCTTACTTACCTGGAGGAACTGTCACTGACGTCTTTTCGGTACTCAACTCCATTTTATATTTTTCTTATGGTGCATTTTTTTCTATAGTGTTATTGTGATATTGGAAGGATGTTTAGCACGTGTAAAAGTCCTCTGTGGCAATCTTAAAGTTTTTCTAGGACACCTTCTAACCTGGAGTAATTCTACAAAATTAGGTTTCTTAAATGGGGTATAACAGGAAAGACAAACTATAGTTTCAGCAGATTTATGTCTCCAGCTGGTCAGCCATTTCTGTCGAAAGACTTCAGCTTCTAAGGTTAAGCACAGGCGCAGTACACAAAACTACACATTACGTATTTGCAGAGCTCTGTGCAGGTTACGCGAGCTCTACAATAAGCTTCATCTGTTATCTGGCCAGATGGTGCGAAAGGCAGCTAAACTGCTTGTTTTAGTTTTAGTTTGTTTATCTTTATTTAAATTTTGTGTGCGCATCGTTTGTTAATTAATAGCATGTTTATTTTTTGTATAATTTTTTATTGTGGTTTAGGTTTTTGCATTAGTTTGCTTGAATTTTTTGTTGATTTTGTTGTTGATATTAGACAGGTAACCATCTTCAAAATGACTTATAAAAATGTGTCATTAAGCTGTACTCATACACTCACACTGTCTTATTTTGTGAGATTGAATACATTGTGTTCAGAGCTGATTGCTATCATCTGTTCGACCACAACTGTAACACATTCTGTAACGAACTTGCCAACTTTATGACTGGACAAGACATTCCATCCTACATCACCAATCTGCCACAGGAAGTCCTTCAGACGTACGTGCGAGCATCAGCTAACTAGACCAATAGACAGCATTATCACATTGATGACTGTCTGGCGGATAACAGGGAAGATTATTAGAAGTTCTGCCATTTTGTTAATTACATATGCACACGTATAATGGAGTTCTTACAATTTTAGGTTAAGCTTATTTTTGTGTTTTGTGTTTCTGCAAAGGTGAAACTTTTTGTCTATTGTAAAGGTTAAATTAAATTGTTTCGTTATTGTGTTTGTGTGCATTCTGCCTGAAAAAGTCGTCCTCGAAGTGACCTATACTGTGTCAGGTGGGACGTTAAACCCTACCATTCACTCACTCACTTTGTCTGATCGTTTAGCTCCCCTCACGATGCAGTATGCACTTATAGTGAAGGAGTTGATAATTTAATTTGTCTGTTTACTGATTGGCCACGACTCAGTCCCATAGAGTACTACTGACGGTACAAGACTGTCAAACAGTCCAAGTTTTTTAGCCTGGCATTGAGACTATAATAGTAGATCTGAACTACTCAAGACTTTTAGGTGTAGTTTAAGAACGGAACACTCAGCATAATCTCTGCAATTACATGCCTCTGTACTATACTACTATACTAATCAAATTTACGTAGCGCCATACATGGAGCTGCAGAGGCGCTGGATTTGTTAGCGACACGTGGCACTGTATAAACGTGTTTTGGTTGATCGATTGATGAATCGATTACGATGGAGTTATGAAGCCATAAACATTACATGTCGTTTTGATGATGTGACGAATGGCAGGCCATTTGGTGCAATGATCAAGCCTTTTGTGGATGCGATGTTTGTCGGTCCGGAGGGTGGACATGCATTGTTTGACAACACTGGAAATGATACTCCTGCTGCTGATGCTTCTTCTGCGGTCTCATCTCAGTTGACAGAATCACAAGCCTCAGCATCTGAAGCTGTTGCTAAGCAACGTGTTACATCTGACATATTGTACAGAGTGCCATCGTCGGTTACTTATACCGATGACACGGTATTTCTCTCTCTTATTTGTTATTTCTTTCCAGACTCTGTTTTTTTGTGAACAATAATTATGTTAGTGACCTTGTATTTTATCACCATTTACCTGATTGAAATGCCAGAAACTTTTTTCAGCCCTCTTCTTGTACTCCTCTCCCTGTAGCTCCTCAGCTCAGACTCCCCTTTTACCGCAGACTTATGCACCTACTGTTGGTTTGTTTTTTACTGGTGTCGCACATGTAAAGAAATTAGTCAGGGAAAATCATTCATTTTGTCTGGAAAATTCACGAGTGAAATGAATTTTGCATCGTGGTGGGAGCCATGTTTAAACGTCTCGGTTTAGCCTGTTACACACAGACAGATGGAAAGACCGACAGCGACAACGACATAATAATAAACAAATTACAATAATAGTAGAAATATATTAAAATGTGCTTTATTGTACTAGTAAATTAGTATCTTCACTGTGTCCCAAGAAAACATTCCACTTTGTCATTTTCCATATCTTTGCCAAATATTAACCGATTTTTAAAAATTTTTTGTGGCACATACTGTGGACAATTACCAATAACTGTTTTGCTACACCACAATGTGAAACGTATATTTTTAAAAATCGCTATAATACATATGCAAAAAAATTATGTTCTGAAACAATTTTTACTAATTTTCATATGAAAATTAAATTATGTTTAGTTTTACACACATTTTCGATGTTTATAAACAAAAGCAGATGATATTGTTGTAAATAATTATTTACATTTCCCAGCCAATATCGAATTAAATTTAAATTGTAAATAATTTTTTAATGCAGCGATGATATACCAGACATGTAATGTGCCATTTTGCAATGGAGACAAGGCTCTGATTAATAACTTGTAGCGGTTCAAAAAATATAGTTTACAAAGGATGCTGGCAGAATTTTTGAAGGTAAACTGCAACAGGGGAAAAACTGGGTACGTTATTAACAGAGATTTGGGAAACATGCAGCACCGACCAGTCATGAGACTGGCAGACTGAAACATGTACGTACTGAGGAGAACGTGATCACTGTGGATGAAATAGTAGGCTTGCTAAACCACAAAGGCCAGAAACAAACATATCGTTCAATACGCCAGATATCCAAAGAAACATATCTAAGAAAGTATAGCATCATACAGATCATTCAATGCATTTTTGTTTGAAAGTGTATTTCGTTTACCAACATGCATGCTGTCTATTATTATTAGTTTTTCAACTTTTTTTGCATTTATATTTCACGAGGTAGTGTAGCTACACAGTTAATGTGTGGTGGGATATTCATTAATCACTTTATTGCCAATTTCCACAAAATTCATCGGTGAAAAAATTTTGAAAAACGGTTGAAATTTAGCAAAGATATGGACAATAAAAATGTGGGATGTTTTTGGGGACACAGTGTAGTTAGATCGGTAGTGAGTTGGAAAAACCTGGGTTTTAAAAAGCCATTTAACTTTTTTACAAGCGAGTTGATGTGTGTTGCGTCTGAAGATTGTGGAAAAGTTCTCAGCCGAGCGGACGTCACTCGCTGGAGTGCTGTGTACAATGGACATGCAGCTGATGGAAGAGGTCCATGAATATCTGGCACTGGAAGGAATCCATGACTGGAGCCTAGGACTGGCACATCTCAGAGCTTTGTGTAAGCTTTAGGCCTACAACTTTTTGTGCAGCAAATGCCGCAATATTTGTGCCATATATACTGTATATTGCTGCAATGTCATATTGGGCCATGTTTATTCTGACATTTTTTTGGCAATTTGTAGCTGGAAAAACCTACTAAAACTTATTGTATTTGGTTTTTCTAAAAGGGGGTTTAAATGCTGCCATTTTTTTCTGAAAAATGTTCGTGCTTTAGTATTTCGTTGGGCTTTCCTTTCGGTGTGTTCCACCTAACTTTTTATAATTTTGGAAAAGTGGGCTAGTTAAACCTAACCGAAAATTTTAGTTACATTCTGAAATGAACTGTATATTAACAGAGTTAAAGAGCTATTTATCAGTTATTACTAAAGTATTGTAAAAATGGAATTAGCGCTGGCTTCTGTGATTTACAATGTAGCTTGTTTGCTAGTATTCATAACAGTGACCTGGCGTAGCAGTCACGTGTTTCGTTCGATCAACAAAGTTACTTTACACTGGGCCAGGTTAGTACTACAATGGGTGACTGCCTGCGGGCAGGTAAACCATATCGGTACATAATAATACCAACCGTTTAGGTCGACTCAGCCTTCCATCCTTCCGGAATAGGTAAATCGAGTACCGGTCTATCTGGCTGAGGTAGGCTGGGCGCATTCGCCTGTGTTGAATGGCACGTAACACTGTGATCCCATATGGCAGGTGATGCTCTGTAGCTCTTTGAGGGGTTCAGTCTTTTAAAGAGCTATGTTTTGACCTTTATCTTTATTGTTTGCTGCAAATGTTTTGGTTGTCAGGTCGACTAATCGGCAATGGCGACATTGCGGAAGAAAATCGTCGGTTGTTGACCTCATTCCTGCAGGTGGCACTGCTGTCCGATGACCTAATTTCCGCTTGCATTCATGACCCAGATTCTTCATTTGCCAATCTCGCTCGCCGCCACGATCAATTTTCTGATGATCTATTGATCACTCTCAGCAAATGCGTATGTCACAATATTGTGTTATCTTTTAACTTACTGTAATTTTGGTTCTTGCTTTGTAATAACAAAGAAAAAGGCTTCTAGCTGTGTTGTGTATGCTTTTTCAGTTATTTCGTAACACTGTTCTGCTCTGGTGAAGAAAAATATCTAGTATTTATTTGTCAGTTCTTAATACAACGGTTTGCTGCCATTACTTTTAGCATCAGAGATGCTGGATTTTGCAACATAGGTCACCATAGTTTGCCATTTGTCGCATTTGTGAAATGAGGTGCTGTTTGGTAGTTACACTCGAGTGACCTCATGTAACTGTTTGTTTTGATCATGCTTACTTCTGACAGGGGCCTCTGAGAACTTTGTTTAAGGGGCGCCATACAATTGATTGATTTGATTGTACGTCATGGTCCATAAAAAATCGTGCCACTTTTATTTGTTGAATAGCTTTGTGAAACACTGGTCTATTTTAATAATTTTTAGCACGCAACATATGGGAAAGAACGTGATGCAAATGACTGTAATTTTGGCCATGTCACTTTAATATTGTCGCTACACTACCTTGTGAAATACAAAAGTTGTAGTTTGGCCATTTGCAACAATGAATTTATACTGGATAGTGCACGCGTCGGCTCAGAAATGATTAACTGAAAAGCGACAAACACAATTGGCAATTATTGTCTCTCAAAAAGTCACACGTGTCACATCACATTTTCTTTATTTTAGCATGTGCTCAAAATGTCTTCCTCCAGCACGAATGCAAGCGGCAAACGTTGACACCACTCGCAAACAGCAGGCTCAATAACTTGCATTTCACAAGGTAGTGTAGCAACAGTATTAAAGTGAGGTGGCCAAAAGTACAGTCATTTGTGTTGAATTTCTTCCTGATGTTGCATGCTAAAAACTATTAAAATCGGCCAGTGCTGGGCGGAGCTATTCTAAAAATAAAAGTGGCACATTTTTTATGGACCATGGTGTAGGTATGTAACTGTGTATCGTCGGTGCCTGGTGCCGAGTGGTTTATCACTCTACATGCTGATGGTGTCAACTCAGCCTCCTCAGCCTCGCCAGGCTCACTGCTGCTGACTGCACTGTGTAACAGCTGGTTGCTGTCAGACAATGTCGGCGTCAGATCTGTCGCCTGTCACATTGTCAGCAATGTCTTGCGTAATCTCTCGGTCAGTATATGTGACGATATTTGCGATCTAGCTTATTACTTACTTAGTAGTTAAGACTCTCCTTAGCTGGTAGCCTCGTTCTGGCTGTGTTAGTCTTGTTCTAGTTTTAATTAAACAGGTCTGAGGAAAGGCTCACAGTATAATGCTGTTGCTGCTGTTGTTGTATTCTGCCCATATGAGCAGGTTTTTGTTTTTATTGACTCCATCTTGTGCCAGCTCCTTGAGTTGTGGATAATCAATGTTCCCTTCGCTCATCTCCAGTAGCCAACAGTATAACAGAAAGTCAAAAGTCAAAAATAACATGAGAATGGAAAATGCTACTGATGTAGTTGTATTTTTTTGATTGTAGTCTACAGAAGCTGTAATTTAGTTGCTGAAATATGTTGGAATACTTTTTAATTTTTGTGCACTATTAAGATGATTTCACAGTTTATCTTCATTATGTGTTAAAAGTGATTACCAGTACTGATTTGTTAATGAATGCTGGTTAAAAAGTGGTTAGTATTGTTCTATGTCTCTTTATTCTAAGATGGAAAATTTCTGATTTGTAAATAAATTGTGTTTTTTTTCAGTCATTGTCGTCGGACTTGGCTTTGGACTTAGGAATTCCATTGATTGAGGCTTGCAAGCAGTCTGCACCTGAGTCTGGTATTAACTGTGTTTCACTGCTTTTGTAATATCTGTGAATTTACTTATTATTGAGCCTGTTGTTATCTATTCGTGGTTGAGACATTTGGGTACAAATGCAGAAAAAAACCAGTGGGAAAACCCTCTGGGTTTTATTGAGTAAACCGACTGCCAACCCACTCCCCAAAAAAACTTGTTCCGCTAATAATGACGTTTTGTGCTACAGTTAGGTTTTAAAACTTCAAACCTACGAATTTGCAGGTTTTTGTCTGTTTACTTGATGTGGACCATATCTAGCATTTTATAACCCAAAACTCATGAAATCCTTAAATCCTTCAAGTTGGGCTTTTTGATAACCCAGGTTTTTTCAACTCAGTGTTAATCTAACTAGATATTAATTTACTTTTTTAATATTATTACTAGTTTACTGTAGCACATTTATATATATTTTTATTATTATTGTCTTTTGTCAGGTACATTATTATGTTGTTGTCTACAATCCATAGATTTCATTTGTCCCTTTGTCCCATATAGTCTGTTAACGTGTGAACAGAAGTCACAGAAACAAACAAAATCAGTGTGAATATTCTCTCAAGTCACAAGTAACTGATGTGCCTGTATTCATTTTAAAAGGTCACAAAGGTCAAGCTTACCAGGCGTCATAACCCACATATGAAGGAAATGATGTGCATCTCACATAAACACAGGTTGCGTGGCAATGCAAAAGTGGACTTTTAGTTGAAAATCAATACCTGGTAACATGTTGTCAGATTATTTGTATTGCAGTAGTAAGAATTATCATTTCTGTCGCAGACTCAGTTATGTGGCAGATAGTCTCGAGACATTTCTGAAGAATTTTGAAGAGATATTTTTTTCTGAATTATGTGTAAATTGCTTATGATCACTGATGTTAGTAAGGCCAAATGACCAAGGCCAATGCCAAACAGGAACAAGGCCAAAGCCATCCCACAATGCGATTTGATGTTTACCGTTTTTTGAATAGACTCACCTGAACAATTTCATTTGCACTTTTGATGAATGGCTGCCTATTGCAAGTAAGTAATCTTGAAATATTCACTCCATGGAAGTAGAAGGTTGCAAGTGATGTTTTAGTTCTACTGCAAGCCAGTCTGCCAAGCTTCCGGTTTTGAATTTTTGGCCAAGGCTTAACCGCTTTATAAGGCCACGTTTACAAGGCCAAGGCCTGCCTAATGCTTGGCCAAGGCCACAAAATTTGGGCTTAATGCCAAGGACTAACGTCATTGGTTGTGGTGTTTGGCTGTTGTAGTGGAACATTTGTGGTATGCCTTATGCACATGTGTCCGAGCGAATCCACAGGTAATACATTTGATAAGTTATGTACATTGATCGAAATACAGTCTTTCTTTAATGATTTGAACTGCAAACTGGCAAAAAATGTTGTATTTCGATCAGTAACTTATGAAGTTATTGTTTCAACTTATGAGTCTATTCAAAGACATGTAATACATTGTTTGTTGTGTGAAACAACCTTTAGCATCATCACTTGCTATCTTCGGATTTGTCATAATTTATTACAATGGGTAATAGACAAATTTTTAATGGTTACTTTTACAAAAAAATAATGGTTAATAGATGGTTAATTTGTGATTTAAACCCAGTAGTGCTGATTACCAAAAAATGCATGTTTTCTTTTTGCAGTGTTTTCAGTTAAAGGGCTCTTAATAGTGGCATAACTACTGACCCCACAGTCCATGCAATGCGTGCGGGGCACAAGTCTACGGGGCCTAAAACTATGGTGCTTATTTTTTGGCAGGTCAAAATCACAAAATTTAATGTTGCCAGATGTGGTTTCTGGTGTGCCACAGTATGTTTTCGGTCGAAATTCATCCCTGGACCCTGCTGAGGGAGCTCACAGCACTCCTTTAGACCTCCTGGCTGAATTAAGAGGGCCTACTTGCAAGCGAAGGGAGTGTAGGGGAAACGAAAGGGACAAAAAAGGGTAAGGGGACAGGAGTTGAGGCAAAAAGGAATGAGCTTAACGAAGGAAAAAAGAAAGAAGAAAGGAGGAAAAGATAAGAAAAAGTAGGGACAGGGGGAGCCTTAATGATTTTCTTGCAGGGGGCCGAGATTTGAAGTAATGCCACTGGCTCTGAGCTGTCACAGATGCATTGAAACCTGACTATTGCGTATTTTAACATAGTCTTGGAGTGTTGGCTTCTTCTGTAAAAAATTGACGATTGAGATGATTTCAGATGCTCATCGTGATGGCACTCTATTCTTCTGTAAAAAATTGACGATTGAGATGATTTCAGATGCTCATCGTGATGGCACTCTATCTACCTTGAAATTTTTGTTGACATTACCTTAATCAAAGTGTTAATCATTAAAGTTTTGTTAATTGTTGAATTTTTTAAATGATTCATCAAATTTTCGAAAGGCAGGTTAAAGATAAAAATAGACTAGAGGTAAATAGAAGAACTATTATGCAGATGCGTTGTGATAGTTGTAGTGTTAGTAGTGGTCGTCATCATCGTCGTCGTCGACATAGTACAGGGTGGGCCAAAAAGTAGTGCACTGATATAGATTGTGTGAGGTGGACAATCAGTGTACCCCACATAATTCTAATGTCTTGGTTGTTCGTTTGAAATTAGCAAATTTGGTGCAGATTCGATGAAGTTCTGACAAAAACAAGTTGGGACATTTTTTGGCCCACCCTGTAACTACATGTACTTGCAGTCGTGATAGTAGTCATAGTGGTGGTAGTGGTCATCGTAGTAGTAGTGTGGTCGTTTGGTCTTATATGTTCGTGTTCGTAGCTTGGCGATCTGCTGCTGGCAATGGGACTTGACGTTTCTGAACAGGAAAAAATCTTCCCCACCATTAGCGACTATGTCGGCGCATTGCGGAAGCTCATTTCAGCTGACAGACAACAGAAAACAGAATAAACAATGTTGTGCCGAGGGATATTCGTAAAGTAATGTTGCGTGGTAATTGCAGTTAATGCGGCGTTAGTCACAGTTAAAATAATTGATGTAACCAAAGTTCTATACTATCCTTTAACGTTGGTGTGCTAGTGCATTGTCTTGCTTGAACCGATACATACATGTAGTCGATAGTATCTTCACAGGTGCGTGAAATTGAATGCAATCATTTTGGGGTTTGCTAGGGCTTCAACACTGAAACTTCAACAGTTTTGACCAGGTGAAATTTACTGCCAAAACACACTAGCATTCACTTTGTGAATGTTGGACTGAAAATGAATGAGCATGAAAGTTTTGCTGGACAGAGGTCTTTTGCCAGACATTATGCGGTTTTGCAAATATTTTGTAAATATTACGTTTTCCAGCAAGACAGCATACAGTCACACGAAGCTTGGGCAGGAACTTAGTCAGCATTTTTCTGAAATTCAGCTGCAAATTTCTGACAAAGAAGAGTAGAGTTTCGATTTTGCTGCACAATGGAGGATTTCCAGCATTGGTGTACTCGGGGTCGAATGCTTTTTCAGTGTCCCTCCAATTATATTTTTGATAGGAAATGTCATTCCCTCAAATATCAGGACAAGAAAAAATAGTACAAAAATTGGTGTCACCAGGTGCAGTTTTCAGGGTGCAAAAATGCTCTGAAATACGTTTGCGGCTGGGGCAGACCCTGCTGGGGGAGGAGCTTACAGCATTTACCCAGAACCCCCAGCTGGATTAAAGGGGACCTATTTCTAAAGGCAAGGGAAGGGGGGCAGACGTTCCACCAAAGTTAATTTTACAGCTACAACACTGATTTCCAGCCCTCAAATTATGTATTTTTGGAGATAAAAAAGATTTCAGACAAGAAGAACATTTTCTGACACTAAAATTATTGGGGAAAGGAGCAACCACACCGCAGATTCACAGACTTCTGTGATGATATCATTTCACAGTACTAGTGTGGATAACGGTAATATCAGCCGAATCTTGCCAGAGGTTAATTGTGATCAACAGTTAGAGAAAATGAAATGGAAGTTAAAAACCTCTTTACTATGTTTGAAGTTTTTTGCACATATGAAGGATTTTTGTTATCACATAGTGAAGCACATATGAATTTTCCCGCTACTTAATTCCACGGTGTTGAGCGTTTACATTTGTATAAACTGCACTTTTGTACATTTAGGCTATTATTATTATTATTATTATGCATATGTCTGCACTGGTGTAGAGTTTGGGTTAAATCATGAACTGCAGTGTAACAGTGACTGTGTTGTTGCTATACATAATTTATCTGTTGTTGTTTAACGAACATTCATGCAGGCTTCATGCAAGTACCACATGTTGTTATCAGTGATAGACTCGATGTCAGGAAACCACTTGAGAAGCTCTATCATATGTTCTACTCGGTGTCAAAGCCAGATGTAGTTTCTGGGGTATGAGGCTTTAAAATTTAGGACAGAACCCATTGTGAGTCCTCCCGGCACCCTTAGTTCGATTTGGGGAAAATTTGGAGGTTGAGATTTGAGATTTCACTTGCAGCAACGTCACTAGATTTGATTTGTGTTATTAATTGCCTAATATACATGTATAATAAGCCTAGAAACCAGAAATTTGGATTTTGAGGTTTTTAGGTTATTTAAAAAAAACTTTAAAACTAAGGATTTATGAACCAATTCTCCACCCTGCATGCAACAGACATACGTGAAAATATTTTTACAGTTTTTTTTCTTCTGTTGTCTTTTCTTCATACTTTTTATCCTCCCTTTTCCTGTGTCCTGGCGATGCAGTTAAGCACGCTCGGACAGCCTCGTGTATTGCTTGTGAGAGAGTTCCATCATCTGGCAATCGTCCGAGATATTATCAGTCCAGCGCTTCCTCGATCGTCCTCTGTGTCTGTTTTCGTGAACACGACCGTACAGGGGAAATGCAAAAAAAATGTTTGTAGTATTTCTGCATGTGTTTTGTTTCATATGTCACCACAGCTTTATTATTAATTTGAGGAAGTTGATGCTGCATGGCAATATGAGCAAGCACTGCTGATATCGGGAGCTCTATGGCTTAGTGTAGGCCTAATCTTACATCCTGATACGCAATCGGCCACGTGAGCGGATTTAAACCTGACCATAGATGTGAAAAACATTTTTTACGTTTTTTATTTTTGCCACGTTTTTTGTACGTTTTTTAACGTTTTTTTAATTTTGCTCAACGTTTTTTATTTTAAAAAACGTGCATAGAAAATCCCATCAAAAACTTCGAGAGGTACTTTTGAAACCACAGAAAAAAATAATAGGTCATAATCATAGATGCAAAAAACGTTGCAGGAAATATAAAAAAAAAACGTAAAAAACGTGGCAAGAATAAAAAACGTTGAATAAAAAACGGCCATAATTTGTTCAACCTCTTGCCTAATGCTGTAAGTGCAGTATACTTTGAACTATATTTTAGATAGAAAAAACTTTATTTAATTTCAATTCAAGCTTGTCGTCATAAGACCATAGCATTAAACTAACCAAATATACTAGCTATATATTTGGACTAACTAAATAAAATACATCATTATGACGTATTATTTCTTTTCTGTGGTTTCAAAAGTACCTCTCGAAGCTTTTGATGGGATTTTCTATGCACGTTTTTTAAAATAAAAAACGTTGAGCAAAATAAAAAACGTTAAAAACGTAAAAAAACGTGGCAAAAATAAAAAAACGTTTTTTACATCTATGGTCATGATGATGTATTTTATTTAGTTAGTCCAAATATACTAAATAAAAAGTTTTTTAACTAGTATATTTGGTTAGTTTAATGCTATGGTCTTATGACCACAAGCTTGAATTGAAATTAAATAAAGTTCTTTCTATCTAAGCTATAGTTCAAGGTATACTGCACTTACAGCATTAGGCAAGGGGTTGAACAAATTATGGCCAACGTTTTTTATTCAACGTTTTTAAACGTTTTTTTATTCTTGCCACGTTTTTTTCGTTTTTTAACGTTTTTAATATTTCCTGCAACGTTTTTTGCATCTATGAACCTGACCAAGCTCTGTTCGGAAAAAAATGCAGCGGGGTCTCGCATACATTCTCTGACATTAATGTGCAATAACTTACCACGAAATAAGCAAGAAGGCCTAAGTAACGTTAAAAATTTAGAAATTTAGATATTGCATGATGACTATATAGCGTACACGGTCGTCCCCTTAAGTTAGAGAACCGGCTGCAATGCTGCATTAGATGAACTTTTAAACGTCGCAACATGCCACAAAGAGGCTGAGACCCCAAGGATAGAAAATAATGTGCGACATTCTGTACTCTGTGGTGGGGGCCACTTTCTGTGGGATTTCCGTTCGGATGAACACGATAAACATGCCAAAATCTGCGTTCATGCAGGCGTTGAAAGCTACTAGCTCGATCGGATCTCATGACCCAATCACTTTTTTGCCTCAGTAGGGGCCGCAAATCTGGTTCACCCTGCAGTTTTGAACACTTCTGATCTGATGTCTTTGGCCTGGTTTTTTTTGCTGGCTTGTGGAAACATTATTTTGATTACCGGTAGTTTTACTTCAACAAAGTGCACACTATTATTCTAAGTTGCCAAGAAGTACAAAAACAAAAAGGGTGGTTATAGCCTGCATCGTCAAGTTCGTAGGTGATGGACGGCAACAGGATCTGCCAACAGGATTATTGAACGCAGTGAATCACTTCAACTAGACAAGCACGTCAGCTCAGCACAGCCGTCTGTGTTTCGTCAATGGCTGTAAACATCGATGATGATTAGGCCTATCTAATACAAAAGTGACGCACTGTTTCAATGTAGGCCTATTCGCGCACTCTAAGTGACATTTACTGTAAAATTAATAATAGTCACGGATTAAAGCAATAGCCTAATTCTACAGGCGTTTGTGTAGCATGGCCCCAACGTGCAACTTCAAAATCATGATATCGGATAACGTTTAACTGTTTGGTAGCTTATGCGTGGTCTAATGTGGTTAAAACTTTTCAAATACCGTAGGCCTACATAAAATTTTTAATTTACATTGAATTTGCATTAAAGCGCCAAACTACATGTATAATGCTTGGTGCGACGTAACTTATTGACTTCTGGCCGATCGTTAAAGTCGAGCATTGGGTACGATGTGTCGTCTGTCCGTCGTCTGTTGTCTGTCGGTAATGCATGTATTGTAACTAAACGATACATGCAGGTCGGCGATGGTACCGTTGGATAGGGCGATGAAGAGTTTCTGTAGTCTGTTAATAGAAACCATATTTATCTGCAGCGGTTTGGCCGCAGATTTGAATGCAAGGTTACTGCCTGCAGCCATCACCCACGTGCGCCGAATTACCGTGTCGTATCCTAACATTGGTTATAACGTTCGATATAGCAGTGTCATCATAGCGTGTACTGGACATAATCACTGTGGGAAATCGCTTTTTTCCGCGACCGAATGTCGGGCGCTGCATGCTCCAGATATAGACAGTGCGGTCGGCCCACCCTAGCGACTGATGCGAGTCGTGCGTTCATGGGTATAGGCTAGGCCCAAAAACTGCATTGGCGCGCACTGATTGTTAGACGTATAGCTTACTGACACACAGTGCACCAGGAAAATCAACTGCGGTAAATTTTCCGTACGATCGCAAGATGATGATAAATGACGTTTGTTATAGGCTTATCTGTCTAACGTGCGAATAATCGTGGCCGTATATGGCAAGGGAGAGTGTTATAAAAGCTGAGGCGACTGAGCTCAGAGTAATATCGTTGCGCTTTGCTAGAAGGAAGAAGTGATCTCAGTTGTTGAAGCATTCGCCACATCTCTTAGGTTATCGAGGTGAGAAAGCCGTATACAGTATACAGTAGAACTGATAAAGTTAACAATTAATCATCGAATAATCGTTAAAAATACTTGATTAATTTTTTGATCGATTAAAATTCGAACAAAATTTTGGACTTCGTAACACCAGTAACGTCACTGATAGGCTTTTGCGCATTTTCGCAAAGGAAGTGTCAAGATTTGTAGTTTTGTGCTAAATGCATCATGCTAGTTTTGCAGTTTCACTTTGTAAGCCTTTAGGATCAGACTATACTAACTCGAGTCCTAAGCTAACGGACTGCATCATTATTATTTTTTTGAGTTTGCTTTAGTTTGTAAAAGATTTGTACTAGCCTATGAGCAGTATAATTAGGGCATTTTTCGTGTTTTTTTGCGTGCTCGACTACAAAAAGTAAGTAATCGATTGAGTAGTCGAGTTGATATTTAAAGAATTATCGATTAAAAGTTTTAATCAACATCAGTCTTATACAATGCAGACTGTAAGTTCTGTACCCACATCTCAGCTAATTCCAGTTTTGTTATTGGTCTCGATCTTAAGAACTCGGACTCGCTGCATATAGGCTAGCTGGTCTTGGTATCAGAACTTTAACTTGTCGTTCAATGACATACGAAACGAATCCTAATACTAAGTTGTAATTATTCAGTAAGTAAAAACACTAACGAGATAAATACCTTATACCGTGTAGATTAACGTGCTTAAGAGATAAAGAATGTAATCCGAAGTGCTTTAACGGCAACCTAATGTCGTGCACACCATGAGTAGCGCTAGAACTAACCGATCAATTCCAAGTTTCTCAAGTTAATTAAACATGCAAAAACGTGCAGATGAAACAGGACGGATAACAATAATAGTAATTTGCAAATTGCTTCAATGTGTTTTAATGTATTGCAGGAAAAAAGATCACGATGTCGTCGATACTGCTGACTGTGTGCCTTGCAGCAGTCATTCAACTGACGTCATCACAGCCCACTGTTGACGTCACTGAGCAGGAGGACAATGACATCTGCACTAGTGAACAAACTGACCACATCCTGTCAGTCCTGAATCATCTCACGATGGCTGTTTCACAGCCACGACAGAATACCGAGAACAGCTGCAAACGCACGGAGCAAAAGGTCAATGAGCTCGCGACGGCTGTGTCACAGCTACAGCAAACCGACGCCAATGGCAGCAGTCGCACTGAACAGATGATGCATCTGCTGATGTCAAATGTGTCGCAGCTACGTCAGAATGACGCCATTAGCAGCAATAGCATTAATCAAATGCTCAGTCAGCTGTCGCAGAGCAATGAGAGCAGCAAACGAACCGACCAGGTAGTCAGTGAGCTCATGGCAGCTGTGTCACAAAGCAACGCTCACGCTGCGCAAGTAATGGATCAGTTGGTGACAGCTTTCTCTCAGTTAGAGCAAAATAACGCTAATAGCAGCAGACGCACTGAGCAACTGCTGGCGTCAACTATGTCAGAGCTGCGTCAGAATAATCAAGTTTTCAATCAGTTCATGACACAGAGCAGCAATCGTACCAACCAAGTGCTAGATCAGCTGATGACACGCGTGACACAGCTAGAGTCAGCTGCGATCGAAACACAGACGCGTCTGTCACGCCTGGAGACATCCGTGTCAACTGCAGTTTCTCGTCTACTGACCGGTATGACACAGTTGCAGATGTCCATTACTCAGCAGCTAAGTGACTTTACTGAGGCTGTTGTCACTCTGTCTGGTAGATGTAACGTGAAAAACAGGCAGTGGTACAGTGTAAATTTTTGTTTGAAAAAGCTCCTCTTTCTACTTTTTTATCCAATATTCTTTTACTTTTCTTTCAACGTCAACACTTATTTCTTTCCCTACCCCCATTTTTACTCTTCCTTTTCCTTTTTTCTCCCCATTTCACTTTTCCCTTTTTCGGACTTGACTTGCTTTTCCATCTCTTTTTCTCTATTTCCTTTTATTCTTTATGTTTTTTTAATTTTCCTACTTTTTCCATAGGCGTCGCTGTCTTGGGCCAAAATTGCTACTAATCACCAATAGGAAGTCGTATAAGCCCTTTCAGATGACATGAGAATCATCGACCTTGGATGATCTTGAAAAATCATTGCGCACTGTGCCGTGTCGATTATGCATCTTTCGGAGCTCGCCACGAAAATTTGAAAGACGATAGTAGACACATACTATTAGCAGCAAGAATGTTGCCGCGGAGTCTATTTCAAGCGACGTAAAGTAGTTTTTCGGCTTTTCGATGACCCTGAGTTTTATGATAAAATATCGTAACGGATAGCTACCATTGCTGCCATTATGAATAACATTTTGTTATTGTTAAGATCGCTAGGATGCTACGCCATCGGTTACGACGTTGGCGACCAGCCCTGGTGAGCTGCGTTGGACTGACGCTATTTTTCCACTATGCACACAAACTACACTGTGTCTCAAAAACATCCCCGACATTTTTGACTTTAACTTAAAAACCAATTATCGGATTTTGAAAATTTTTGGTACGAACATTTCCGACATAACTTGTCATCAAATATCGATCGTAACTTAATATATCCTTCTGCCACTCTGGAAAGAAAAGGAAAGAGGTAAGAAAAGGGAAAAAGGAGAAGGGAAAAAAGAGAAAAGACGAGAAAGGAAGAGAAGAAGAAGGGACGAAAAGGGAAGCTTCCAATTCAGTTCACATTCTGGCTTCGCCACTGAGTTCCTGAACCACCAGCTGAGTGTGGTAATAAAATTGACTTTTAAAATGTAATAATGTTTGCAATGAGGTAGGTTTATTAATTTTTTAAAATTACAACATTTAACAGTTAGTTGCTGTCGTTTCGTCAACCGCTACTTGCTGCTTATCTTGGAAGTTTGGAACAATTTCCGTTCTCCGCTAGATGTCGCTACGGCAACCAAATTGTCATAGATATGAGGAAGCTGGTACGACCCTTCATATCGGTTCATCGACTTGTCTAGTTTTTGATGCGCTACAGCTATGCCGTAGGCGTCTATGGCACGGTTGTCGTCTGTCTCTCTGTCCGTCTGTCGGTCGTCTGTCCGTCCGTCACGGATGTGTTGTGGCTACGCGTTGGGTCGTAGGGGAAAACTTTTTTCACGACTAATTAGCCCTTTGTAGTGAAAAAAATTGCATACACTTTTTAGATGAGATGAAAATCATCGATTTTGGATGATTTTAAGATCAGTATTGCAACAGGAACTGTATAGGCTGTGGCGCGTCTTCCTAGCTATAGCTGGTTTTTTGTTCTTATGTGTGCAGTTTCTTTAGGCTTAATCAACCGATCCATTGTGTTGCTTTTGCTGTCGATCACTTTGGTATGGTTAAACGTTATGATACTCGTTAGAAAAATGTATAAACTACTGCTAACATTTTTTCTGGGCACAATGATAGCGTAATGTTAGTTATATAACTAGAAGGCGCTCGTAAGAGTGCATATCTCCGCCAAGTGAACGACATGTTGAGATGATGATGAGTCATCGTGTACACACACAGAGAACGACGGACAGAACGGTCAATCTCTTAATCTCCTTCAATGTTCACTACGTTCATCTTAGCGGAGATAAAAATTGAAAGTGAAATATGCTTATTGTCTTGTGCATGCAGGGTGTCCTACTGGCTTCACGTACATTGCGTCAGTGAATGGCTGCTACAAAGTGGTGAAACGTACCATGACCTGGACCCGCGCTGGACGCGAATGCCAATCACAGCATAGCAGAGCTCATCTACTCGTCATCAATGATGCACA
>Ga0056128_1002670_pt1 | contig 21299 bp, 12 predicted proteins | sample WorMetLIZISLAND2_FD_71113 | JGI IMG/M metagenome (GOLD analysis project Ga0056128, IMG submission 71113) | Marine gutless worms symbiont microbial communities from Max Planck institute for Marine Microbiology, Germany - Olavius geniculatus... ... | reverse complement strand
TTTAAACATTTTGTCAATAAAAAAACTCTGCTTGCTAAGTTGCTGATGCTATGTACACGCACTATTTCATAGTGTATTGTTTTACTAGCGTATAATACAGAGCAGCAAATAAGTTTGACATGTGATTTTTTTTTTCACTGAATTCACCGAAGCCACCAGAACTACTGGTGGCCTAAGTAAGCACAGGCAAAAGCCATATAATGCTTACTATCCTAATAACTAGATTAATTGTGTGTTTCCGGTTGCAATTCCCGTTTCAAACAATTTTTAAATTGATTTATTGTATTACTGGTTACACACGCATCACGTGATTTGCACATAAGCTAGTTCAGGATTGTCTACGCTACACGTGTGCCAAATATTATCCAAGTGTATTGATATTTGACAAAGTTATTACAAAAATAAAATGGTTCCACTTTTTTATGGTTCACAGTGTAGGTGCGGTAGGCTAAGATGAACCAATGTTTTAAGCCCGCATTTAGGCTAACATTTAAAAGTGCTTAAAGTACTATAGCAGCTCTGTACTGCTCGCAGAGAGTTTGTTCTAGACAATGGGATCAACAACGAGGAACGAACAAGATGAGAATGCTGTATAGGCAAGCTGCTGGATGCTGATATAGTAGATAGGCTGCAGATAAAGTTCTCGTAGGCTAAAGATGTCAATGTCGTCAGACGGCGCCATGTACAATGTACAATGCGCGGCAGAGAATTACAAAATCAAAGGGGAGAAAAAAGAAGAGAAAAAGAGCATCTGGTGAAGCCTGAAGCCTAGATCTGTCACTGATCGTAATAGTGCACTACGATTATCACTGCTTTAGCTCATTCTGCCAATTAGCGTGGCGATATTTGCCCTGGCAAAAATGTGCACCAGCACGCAGTTTAAATAGCGACAATTACCGCCGCATTAGTGTAATTATGCCCGCTTTGTAGCAGTACGTGCTAACCTATATCCCCTAACACTAACCCTATCCCTAACCCAAAGCATGATCCTAACGCAGAACGTTCACGTAAAAACGTGAAAAACTAAGAAACATCATTGTGAGTCTGGTGAGGTACGTCATCAGGGTATCCTATTTTGAGCCGGTGCCTTTTATAGCTAGACCAGCCAACTGCCGTGAAGGAAGAACAAGGTGCTCAATATAACACCATGCAATAAATTAAAAAAATAACAACACTTAACAATGATAGCAAGCAATGCGTATGCGTGAAAAGTAACAAAGCTTATAAAATAACGCTAAGTGCTAATTTTTTAACGAATACTTTGACAACCAAAACAACGCCAAATACCTAGCAACGACTTGTTACAGTTCTTGCCCATGGCTCGCAGGACTCGCAGTAAGTAAATTTGTTACATACCGTAACGACCAAGGGCGTTCTATTAATAGGTCAGAAGGTCATTGGTAAGGACCACAGATGGTAAGAACTTACGACCTTACGAGTGACGACTCCATCCATAATCCATTGGCAGTCTCCAACTATCACTCAGAGAAAGAACTGTGACGTTCTTGTTCTCTACTGCTCGGGACATGTGTATTATTTCAGCTCACTATAACTGAATTTATGAGCTTATGTGTAAACAATGACAGACAAAGAATAAGAACACGTTTGCATAGGAATGAGTGTGCGTTGGTATGCCACTTTATCCTACTATTCTGGCCAGTTACCAGTTACCACTGACTTGTTTGGCGAATGAATGTATTCGTAATTTGCGTCAGTACCGGTATACAGTACGACAAAGTAAGAGTATATGCGTCAGGACTCACGATCTCACTCAAATTAGACGCTTTGCCAACTTATTTTGAAGCCTTAATTGGCTTTAAAGACTCGCGACTGGGTCTATACCTTGCCCATCATCAGGGGAAGATTACTTTAATTAAAATAATCAAACTATGCATTTTAGTAAATTATTCACAATCTACTAGAGTAAAATTTATTTATGCTGATGTTGTGTCCTATCACATCACAAAAGTGGTGTACTTAAAATTTACAGAAAAGGGGGTAGGCAATGATAGGAGGCAGAAAGTAGGAAAGCTTAAGTCATCAGGCAGAGCCGGCGAAAGGGCCCTCGTACCCCCCGGCCGGGAAGGGCCTCACGTACGCGCAGGGCCTCATGCTAGAAGTGAAAAAATTTTCTAGATTTTTACATGCGAAAATAGCTACTGCTTTCAGCGCGTCTTAGCCATCGCAATTCTGTCCGTCCGTCCGTCACACGGGTGGATCAGTCAAAAGCGCTGCAAGCTAGGATTACCAAATTTTCACCGTCGGCTGCACGGAACTATCGTTAAGGGATCCAGATAGAGAATTTGGTATTTGTAAATTAATTTAGCGTAAACACCCCAATTTTCAGCTAACATACTGAATCGGAACTGCTATAGGCTTTCGCACGTCTCGCGAGCATTAGCTCAAATTTTTGGTTAAAAAATATGTTCAAAATATAAAATGAATAAACATGTGAAAAATTTACCCAAAGTAGACAAGTCTATTACTTTTCATTACTGTACAGTCACTTTGGAAAAGACAACACAAATTGCATGTGATTTTTTTGCGTTTCAAATTTTCTAAAGTGGGCAAATTTGTGACTGTCAGTAAACGTCCAAAAGCCAAAAGTGTTTCAGCTTCAGGGAAGCTTTCCCCCTTGACCTGCCAACCACGGGATCTGCCCCTGCACCCCGCTGAAGGCTACGCCCCAACCCCCTATTATAGGGGCCTCACACTTGTAATTTGGGGGCCTCTAACTCTCTAACGCCAGCGCTGTCATCATGTAACCTGATACATAAATTTTTATGTTTCAGCATGCAAAAATGTGCAAGATGTCAGCAAAATGAATTTGGCGGGCAGGTGAACTAATGATACGTGTCAGCACAACACCAGTGTCAACCAACATTGGGCCTTTTTTCCAATGAAGAAAATACTTATTGTACAGAGCATGCAAAAATAACAGTGCAAACTGAATGATTACAGCAAGCATTCCAGTAAGACTAACATAAATGACAATATTTCATTCAATTAAATCAATATTTGACACTGATGATGATAATTTCATCTTTTCACTTCAAACAGCAGTATACTATTTACATTAACATTTAATTGCATTATTATAAACACTTTAAATTTTACACAATCAGAAGTTCAGAACATTGGGCGACTTCACTTTTTGACTTAAGACTTTCGCTGAGCCTTCTCGCTGAGCCAAAGCTAAAGCTGAATGCAAAAGTCTGTACTTAGACCAAAGTTCAACTAAACGAGTAAAAATGGCAAACCTAACAAAAAATAAATTAACCAGTTACACTTGGACTTGCTTATTTAATTGCACCGTGCATGCAAATGCTGTAATTATGTAACGTTTTACATCATTGTGTAGCCATTATGGCGTTTATTTTTGGTACCAGACTGCTTTAATTTACAGAACTATCCGTACGTATAGAACCGTAAATAGTCACCACTAGTCACATTTTCGCTCAGCTAAAGTCAAAAGTCGAAGTGGATTTCGGCTCAGCGAAATCACTTCACTTTTTGACTTAAGTAGGTACTTAGACCAAAGTTTAGACTCAGCGATAATATCAGCGAAAGTCTAAGTCAAAAAGTGAAGTCGCCCATTGTATACAGGACTGTTGTTCACACATGGCAGGTTTTTGATAAAGACACATAATACTGCAGACAACTCAACAACATAAAAAGACATGATGAATAATCATTCATACAGAGATGTATCACATTTCACTATTGCAATATTCATCCCAAGTCATATTGAACCAAAGTCCAACAACACAGATGTTAATTCAAATTAGGAAAGTATGAAACAAGAAATCTGAGCTAATGCTCAGGAGACACGCGAGAACCTATAGCAGTTCCTGTTCGAGGTAATTTTGGTCTATCTCTATCCATTTCATCACAATTCACTCTTTTGCAGCCAAAAATCGCCAAAAAATCACTAAAACCCCCTATTTTTAGGGTTCATGGTCAATCAAGGTCTCAATGTTGACAATCTTAAGAAGCTCGTCACCAGCGCTTGTTACGTTAGCAGCATGTCTGTGCCTATCTGCAACCATTTGCACGCTAGACAAGCCAACAGCAGTTAAATAACCACTTTTTAGAGGAGTACCGCTCTTTGATAAACACGTGCGCAGGCTTCCTTAAACCTAGAGGGTCCGAACTTGGATTGCTAAAATCTATATCTAATGCTGAAAATTTCGTAAGCAGGTTGTCATGGTCTATCACCAGTCATTTCGGCACATTTTCACTCTTGAAATGCGTGTCCTAGCCAGAAATCGCAAAAAAAATTCACTAAAACCCCCTATTTTCGGATTCAAGGTCATCGATGTTAACATTCCTAAGAAGCTCATCGCCAGTGCTTGTTATGATAAGCAGCATGTCTGTGCCTATCTGCAACCAGTTTCACGTTAGATGAGCCAATAACGTTAGAATAATGCCTTTTTAAGGGGGTGCCCCTTTTTCTCCCCCTCGTTCCTGGAGACCTGCTCCACCCAGTGGCATGAAATTTTGTCACAAAATACTAGAGACTCTGCGCTATCATATAGTAAAAAGCTGAAGTCTCTATCTCACCTAGGCTTGAAATGGTACCGAGCCATGACAGACACAAGACACCATGACAGAATTACCATAGCTAATAAGCGCTATAGCTATAATCATTTTGCTGACATCTATGCTAGCTCTCGCACGTAAACAACACTATGATGTGTAATCTTAACAGCATCAAAAAGTGTCAAGCAATCGAATCAAACAAATGATGGCAAACCTAAACCAGTCTTATATTCAGCAAAAAGTCAATATTCACAACAGTTGCACCAAACATTTGCCTGGATTAACCATAAATGGCATAGATATTTCATGTTAATATGGAAAATATAGAGATAACAAAAATAAGAAAATATCACAACTCTATTGTAATACAATGACATACAAACTCCAAATCAATCATTCAACATCCTTACAACTCTCAAGTGAAAGAAGCTAATGAGATCAAACGTCCTAAAGTGCTATCCTTGGTTGAGCATAGAGCTGAGAATTTCATACTGCAAACACATCAGATGCATACAATATTAACTATACTGTGTCCCAAAAAAGCATCTCCGACATTTTTGTCTGTAACTTGAAAACCAATTATCAGATTTTGATAATTTTTGGTACAAGTATTCCTGATACAACTTGCCACTAAATGACCATTTAGTTTCCCACCTCACCAAACGTTTGTTTCTACACTACCTGGGGAAAACACAACCAGCGAAATATCACTTTTTTATCCAATGCGATATTGCTTAATTAACATAATGCGTAAAAACACATTTTGTTTATATTTCTGACACTTTGGCTGACATTTCATCCAGTTGCCTATTTTTCAACTGCCTGCAGTAAAATCGCTTGAAGTGTTGGCCCACTATGCAAACACAGGCAAGGAAACGCTTTCTCCATTCACTGAGAGCAGTATTGATAATGTTCTGCTCCAGACCAATCCGGGCTGTACTAGTCACTTCTTGACTTCACAAACATTCCTAAACTTCATCTGGTAGACACACTGCTGCACGACAGTCAAACTTTGTAATTGATTTGCTGTTGGGGCCCACAAATTAGGATAGATGAAATTTATTGACGTTTTTCATTCATTTTAACACGCATTACGCTTGGTCAGGTAGTTCAAAAGCAGACATTGGGTGAGGTGGAAACTAAAATCGCCAGTTGTGTCAGAATCATTTCTAAAATCTGCTAATCTTTATTCAAGTTACAATCGACAATGTCAGGGATGTTTTTTCAGGTTTTCTGTTTATTTCAACACATATTTCGCTTGATCTGCTTTCCCTAAGTAGTGCAGAAGCATACATTGGGTGAGGTGGGAAACTGAATAGTCATTTGATGACAAGCTGTGTCAGGAACATTCGTACCAAAAATTATCAAAATTTAGTAAATGGTTTTTAAGTTACAGTCGAAAATGTTGGGAATGCTTTTTTGGGAACACAGTGTAGCCTGTCTCATCAACGTGCCAATAATAATACAGTGTACTAAATAACTTTGCAAAGAAAAAAATGTGAAATAACTGACTGCAAGCAAACACTCCTCCACCGGAAGTCTCGAATGTGTTGACAAAGAACAAAAGATATTTGCCTAAAGACTGAAGCGATTCTATTTTGTTTCTAACAGTACAATATGCTAACAAAACTGATTGTACATGTCAAAAAAACAATAAAAAATGGCAATATTCTTAAACATACACTATTAACCCTTATTTGCACTATAATTAACATTTGCACATTTTCCATTTTGTATACGTTGGGAGCCATTACGAATTGAGCAGCTACCAGCCAGGATCTGCAACAACTCATAGCCATTTGTTTTTGAAAATATAAAAAGCCGAATATTATCTTGCCAAATTTCAAAAAAAGTGTCACAATGTGCATGATTCTCATATTTTTTGACGTGTTTCCCCCACGCTTAATAACTTCGGGTCTCCGTGTTTTGAACAGCATAGCATCATCAACTGTAGCAATATTTAGCTAATGCAAACACAAACGTGTGGACTATACTCCTTAAAATGCACTGGTGCAGTCAGAGCCAGCAAAAGGGTCCCCCATAACTCCCGGCCAGGGGGGCCTCACGTATGCTCAGGGGCCTAATGCTAGGTATGAAAAAATTTTTTCTAGTTTTGAAAAGATATATTCAAAATATAAAATCTATTACTTTTCATTAATGTATAGTAATCTGTGACGTATTGTGGCCTATTAGACTTCATTTTTTGCAAAGACAACACATGTTGTATCTGACTTTTTTGCATTTCCAATTTATTTTATAAGTGGGCTAATTTGCGGCTGTCAGTGAATGTCTAAAAGTCAAGTGTTTCAGCTTCCTGCCCTCTTGACCAGGGGCTCTGTGCCTGGACCCCACTGGGGCTTCACCCCAGACCTCCAATATAGGGGCCTCATACTTGTATTTGGGGGGGCCTCCAACTCTATAGCGCTGGCACTGGGTACAGTGGCACAATACAAAGAAAGATCTCAATTTTCATACAGTACCTCTTGTCGATCTTTGCTTTCTTCTACAATCACTTGATCTAGCTCAGTCTGCAGCATTTCCTATTGCAGACCACACACAGTCAGCAGTATACCAAAGTCTACTAAGGCTCCAGTCACACAGTTATTGCTGCTAGCACTACCGCAACTGCTACTGCTACTATTACTTATTGATTTCTCTTCAATAGGCCAATTATTATTCTAACGTCGCTCCAGACTAAGGAAAGATCCGCGAAAAACACGAGTTTGAAAATAAATGGAGGATCATCAAACCCAAATAAAAAAAAATATCACAGCAATGCAACTGGTACACTGCACATCGACTACATATGCATCAAAATACCACAGTTCTGAGTCACCATTAAAAGCTTAGTGTTGAGACTTTGTGCTAAATTTTAGTATGATGCAGGAAGTCTAAAACAATATAGAATATGACACATATACAAGCGTAGTGGTGACCGACTACCTTGCGATCGGACGTATCAATTATAGACAGCTCGACTTCTAGCATCATTCGCCGATCATTCAGCTCACTCAAGTGCCGCTCTAACTCCTGCAGTTTGTTTTGAAGCTCAGCTGCAACAGAAAACAGGTTCAAATCGCTCGAGAACAATGAAAACAATTTTGGTGTCCAATCAACAGAACATCTAAATGTTTGAAGATTACTAATTACAAGTACCTTGTTTTATTGCTACAATATTCCACTCCTGACATATACAGGCATATCAAAACTATCATTACAGCAATGTGATGCAAATCGCAATGTGTCAGGCATCAGTGGTGCTTGCGTCTTTCTTGGTCGTTCAGTTCAAGGCTTTGATCTCCAGCTGTAATGTTGTTGCACAATATGCAACTTTCTTCAATTTTGTTTCTATCAATTTTTTGGACAAAAAAAATTCATCAAAGCTGCAGGAATTAATCACTTAACTGTCACTGTTTCAAATTCTGTTTAAGTTTGTGGAAGATAGCACTACCAGTCATTGAATTCTACAGTTATGATGGTCGTTCTGACTGACTACAAAAGCTACACTTGAAATCATCAGTTACTACAACAAACCAGCTTACAACGTTTCACACACCCGCAAATGTCCCAATAACAAGCAAGCATTAGACGAATAAATCTATTTGTAAAACATCCACTCCAGCTTGGCCTTGGACTTGTGACCTGAAACCCTGATTATCTTCACTGCCATAAATAACAATGTTTAGCTGTAAAATGCAAGTCATGTGTTGCATTCTCAAAATCATGTCAACAGAAACATATTCACTGCTTACAGACATCTGGATCGAGTGTAGCGGCAGCTTCGGCAAAGCCGAGGTCTAGAGAATCTTTAGCGTCGTCAGCACCCAATCCTGTGCGTCCAGGCGCTTCATCACCATTGTCCAATATGTTGACTTCATCATCAGAGCTACTCACCTCACCAAATATGTCGTGCTCTGCTGTGAAACAACCCAATTATCACAACTCTCTGTTTGTCGAGACTAAAGTCACTTGAAGTCACTTATCAGGTATTAAAGTCACTTAGATGGCATCACTGCAGGACACACGTAAGTTGGCTGACACTTGCAATGCAACTTGCGAATATCAAAATATCATAAACTGCACTATCTTAACAATGTTTAGCACCAAACCTATTTTGATGTCCACACCTTACCATGTGTGTTCAGTGTAATGTCATTATGACGTCAGAGTTTGTTGACATTATGATTGTTGTCATTGACAAGGCGATCAAGTAGTGCGGCCGATGGCACCTAAAAGCTTGCGTGGAGGCCAAAGATGGCTACATTCAGTAGAAACTTCGACAATTACTACAGAATGATTGTTTCTATGCAAAAAAAATCTGTCAGGAATTAACGATGTTACACTAACTTATCTGCATTCTGTAGGAGTGTCACTAATTCTGGGACACAATGAACATACTCCGATACAGATTTTAATAAAAGTTTTTCCCATTTTTTGCACTTCAACTGAATCGACTACAACACGAAGTCATCAACTGTATACATGAAATGATTTTTACTTTACCTTCATTGCTGCAGTATTGTTCAGATTACTTGAGATGATTCTACATTTTATCACTACAATATGTCACACGACAGATACATCAAATCAAAACCACATCACCTACCAATTTCACTGGCATTGGCTCTAGCAGTGGAACTTCGTGCAGAGCTGGCTGTGATGCCAGCTTTGCTCGGCAGAGGCATCGAGGCTTCGGAGTCATCTTGCTTCGTGTCTTCGTCCTGTTCATAGATGATCTCCCACTTGATGTCGACGGCTTCATTGTCAGCACGGAACAAGCGTCGGACTTCATTCTCAATGTCTGGTTGATCCTGATACTGCACCAGTACTCAACAGCATCACAGTTGACCACACTACAGTTAAACACTCACTGGTGGCAACATATACTCAACGATGATATCGTAGCAGAGTGGGGCAGGGAGACGATCACCACCTCCCTAAGAATTTGGACTATCAAAAAAAAATTTCTTCAAAAAAATTTAGGGCCGATAATTCCCCACTTTGGAAAATTTAGCGACAAAACTAAAATTAAAAGCATCGGTAATCTCCTGTCCAAAATTTGCAGCAGTGTATCAGAAAACGGCAACTCACTGCTTGACTCCAAACTTTTCTAACCCACTAAACCACAGACAGTCAATGATGCCTAATAAACATCAATCATCACACATATTTCACCAACCATACGCAAAAGCAGCTTCCTGCTGTCTAGTTACATACTTACTTTTTGAGTGGCAGACAAACCTACTTTTGACTTTCCGCAAAATAAGAATAATACTAAGAAGAAGAGACAAGATTGGGTTACTGGGTTAGCGTGCTTTAGCTACTAAACTGCATGTGATCTTATACTGAGATATTATCATTTAACTTTATTAAACTACTATGAAACTCCATCACACATAAAATTCAACATAATTTTTGAACACATTTCTATTCAGGAGTACAAAAACATGAGTAATTGACATTGGCAGAGAATTTGCAAGGATACTCAATTACTCATCATTATCAGCAAATACACTTGCATAAATTGCTACTGTGGCAATTTAATGAAACTTTAAAATAAGCTGAATCAGCAGCTCAAATTGATGTAATAATTATCCATAACAAACAATTTTACCTTTTTCTGCAATGTTTTCCGAAATCGTCGCTTTCTCACATTTTTCAATGATGGACAAACTGACAAATAAAACACCAACAGCACTCTGCAGTAAATTTATTTTAGAAAAATAAAATTTAATAAATAAAATTTTCCGTGCATCTAATTATCAGCAATCAGGAGCATGAAAAATGCATGTGTTCTTTACAGAAAGTTTATAGTTTTCAGATAAGATGATACACCCCAATGGCTGACATATAATAGTAAAAAGCTGTATGATATGTATGCAACACTGAAGTTATCAGCCAATACAAATGTCCACTTAACACTGTAAACCACATGATGGATGACGGAACTAACCCTTGATCTTACAACAACAACACAGCCACAAGCTAAATTAAAACACATCCATAAACAATAAGCAATAATAATAATAATAATAACAGATTTGAATCAGATCTTTAGATTGTAACTTCAGAGGTGCAAAGCAAAAAGCAATAATTGTAATAAAAATATAAATAACAAGCAGACAAATTGCTATGCTCCATAGTAAAATTTTCTCAAACAGACAACCACTAAGCCACATCTGACCTAGTCCATGTCCCAATCAAGCACAAGGCACGACATGAGTCTGGATGCAAAATTTTGCCATTGTAAGTTGTGCCATTTCAGAATAACTGGCACTCGTAACTCTCAAATATATTATAGATTAGATACTAGCAGAAGTCTCACGTCCATGATTCCATTGATATCTCCGATCTCTGTCTCTCTTCTTCTTGTCACTCTGTTCATCGGGACTTTCATCATCATCCTCTAAGCACAGCAGCATCTGCAACAACAGATACATCACAATACCACCAGGCAATCAAACGAACTGATCTAATGATTAATTGATCTACCAATCGCGCAATAAAAAAAGGTAAAGATATCCCATACTCAATAACGAGCATAGGAGCCAAAGCAATCCCGGGCTCTAGGCAGTCAGCGCCACTGAAGTCTTTTTAGCACATACTGGCGCTTTACAAGTCAGATTATTATTATTATTATTATTAGGTGACATAGTCATAAACCCAATGGTAGGCTGCCAGTACTTTCCACCAGGCCTGTGCTTACCTTCACAGCCAGAGAGCGTCACCGCCCTCTGACCAAATTATACTGCTTGGTGAACAGAGGCACATGTGTGTCAACAACTTGCCCAAGATTGTTACCTGACAGTGCCGAGAAGTGACAGAGAAAAGAAAACAAAAAAAACTTTCCAGCTTTTCCATATATGTCATCTACGCATGTTGTATTTTTGCAGCAAACTGCAATATTCACAAAAGCTTCTCAGAGACCTGGCAGATGTCAGCTGTTTTGAAAAAATTCTTATGATCCGTAGTTTTCAGACTTTCGACGATGCACGGAAGATCAACCAGCTGTTTAAGTCACAACAAACACAGAAATTGTAAACTTCAAGTTCCCAAACATGCATTGGGGTAACTAGGGCTGCAACACTCATCTGGTGCACAGACATTTTATCAACACATTTCATTTTCTGCTATCAGTAATGAAATATGATGCACAACAGCAAAAATGCTAAATGTGTAATTTGCACCTATGAACGAAAATTACAAGATCTGCACTGAGAAATAGCTGAAAGCAAAAAGGAATAATACGTATGTGAATCAGACGCCATATACAATTAACCCTTTCGGGACGTGCTATGTGGGAGCCACGTAGTACTACATTAGCTGGTAAATTGCACTATCAGGCTGGGGGATAAGTGCGTTAGCAAGCCCTTGGGTTAGTTACTCATTATGTATTCATCAGCTGTCACCACCATTTTTGTGTCTATTTTAGTGGAGGTTGGGCAGGCAGCAGCTGGCTTTCTAATATGCATACACAGTGCACTCAGCCTATGAACGCAGCAGTAACAGTGGACAAAATAATTACAAAATTCCAAATAGGCCTAGTAGCAGAATTCCTACTAAAACGACTGTTTAGCATAGGAAATGTAAAAATGTTTAGAAATATGACTCTGAATTCGGCCTGACTTCACAGAGTTCAGGTATCTGGACACATGTCTTTTTAATGGAGACAGAAACTGCTGACAATAATGAAAACGCTGCTCAATGCATATACCTGTCTGCCATTATTACCGGCTGCTACTATTATTATCACTAATACTAGCCAGCTGCTACTACCACTTACCATCACCAGCACTATTACTACTACTGATGCTGCTGCTATTACTACTACTACTACTATAACTAATGATATTAGTAGTTAGTAGTAGTAGACATGTTAGTAGTAGCATTATAGTAGTGGACTGTGGCCCACTGCTATAATGCTGGTCACTACTACTACCACTAGCTACTATCTACTACTAATACTACTACTAGGCCTATATAGTATACTACTACCACACTACCACTGCCTACTATTATTGCTGGCCACTAGTGCTGCTGGTTACTACTACTACTGGCTGCTACTACTAATAGCTGAAATAGTCCAACCACGGGTTTGTGAATGAATATGTTGTAAAATACCTGTCTGTTTCACTCATACAGTTGTAAATATCAACTATATGTAAAACTTACAATCATAAACTCGAGTGTTTCTAGACTATTTAAATATACATATTTTACATGAGGCCGCAAGTGCAGTTGTGGCTCGTACCAAAAGGGTTAATGTAACTTAAAAATTTAATTTTTTAAAATACAAAACTCCACAGATGATCTGACACAATGAATTCCAGATATGGTAGATACATACTTTTGCACTAAATATATGGCCACCATATGTAACTTTTCCACGACGAGCATCCGGTGCCAATTCAATAGATAATTTCTCTTTGAGATTCATTGCACCTGACTGCACATCATTACGTAATGCCATTGCTGGACCCTGTGCAAAATAAATGACGTTTCGGTACTACACCGCAGCAATTTTGTTTAAAATTCAAATTCAACAAACTTTAAACACCTTTGTACATGTTTGCCCAAGCTATGCCATAACACTCTGTGCATATAATTACAGTCACTACACACTACATAGTATACGACTAATTTCAAATAAAACACAAAAAAATGTGGAGCATTACTCAATGATGCTGCAGATCATATTAATACCTGATCAATGTTACAATTTATAATCAAGAAAGTAACAATCTGATGTACACTAACTGCAGCAGAAATACATCTGTTTTTGCACACTGAACTGCCAGTTCAATCAATTCTGTTATTACTAATCGTTATACACAGTGTCTCAAAAAAACATCTCCAACATTTTCGATTGTAACTTCAAGAAAAACTATCAGAATTTCTGGTGTGAATATTCGCGACACAACTAGCCATCTGATGACCATTCAGTTTCCCACCTCGTCCAATTTTTGCTCCTGCACTACCAAGGGAATGTAGACCAAGCAAAATATGCCTTAAAATGCACAAAAAACACGAAAAAAAACATCCCTGACATTACCGATCATAACTTGATGAAACATTATCAGATTTTAATAATTTTTGGCCGAAATATTTCTGACACCACTGGCTATTGAATGATTGTTAAGGTTCCCACCTCACCTAACGTCTGCTCCTGCACTACCTGGGGAAAACAGACCAAGCAAATCATGTGTTGAAAAAAATGAAAAAAACTTCAATAAATTCCATCTATCAAGATCTCTGTGCCCCAATGGAAAGTCGATTACAAGGTTTGATCGTCATAAAGCAGTGATGACGTTCAGGAATGTTTATGAATACAAGAAGTGACTGGTAAAGTCTAAATTGGTCTGAAGCAAAACATTATCGATACTTCTGTCAATAAATGCGAAAAGCGTCTCCATGCCTGTGTTCGCACAATGCACCCACAATTCAAGCAATTTTGCTGTATGCAGTTGAAAAACGAAACATTGGATGAAATGTCAACCAAAGTGTCTAAAAAGTTAACAAAATATGTTTTTCTGCATTATTTAGACTAGCAAAGTACCCACCCTACGGTCGGGTTACTTTGCTAGTGAAACGAATGCACGCAAGAGTTTGGTCACTACTGCGCACCAAGGTAACACGACTACCGACGAATGTGAAATGAGCTTCATCTGGCGGCTGCCAGCACCATAAAGTTGTTTCACATTTCAGCATCATCAAACATCCAAAACCTGCATGTTTAATGTCTTATAACGTATTTGCTGTTTGTGTGCGAAATGAGACTTGAAAGCAAAATGCAGAGGGGGCAATTTAATCAGGGAGGCAATGTTACATTGGGTGGGGGCAAATTTTCAACCAAAAGGGCGGTTTTTTTCACTGCAAACCTCGCTCCTGGGGCGATTCTATTTTACCAAGGGGCGACATTTTAAGGGGGCGATGCTATTTTGTGACACCGGCACACGTCGCAGAGACTATGGTATTCATGGCCGGCCTTAAGGCCTTAGGCTGGGACCTTTAAGTGGCCGTCATTCGCCAGATGTCGCCACAAAGCTGAGCACTACTGACGAACTTGACAGAATCAGTGAGAAAAGAAGACCCGGCAACTCAACCCCTGCCCCCTCAAGCTGCCCTTGGGGCAGGTAGGGAGCAAGGTGGGGGGCACGTACCCAAGGCCAAAGGACTCAAACGCCGTGGTCGGGGTTCGCGACCGTGCAACAGGAAAGGCGCTAGAGGGGGCTGACAGACAGACAAACAGACTTTCTGCATTATAGTAAGATTAAGCAATAAGACTGCTTTATGTAAAAAAGCACCATTTCGTTGTTTCTGTTTTCCCCAGGTAGTGGACAAACAGATTTTGGGTAAAATGGAAAACTGAACACTTATTTAATGGCAAGTTGTCTCAGGAACATTTGCACCAAAAATTATTAATCAGATAATCCTACTTCGAGTTACAATGGAAAATGTTTGAGATGTTTTTTGAGACACAGTGTATATTATTAATAATAATAATGTTGATCTATATAAATTAATATTAACAGAATTAATTAAACTGTCAGCATACAATATACACCGTGTCTCAATGAAAAACGTGCCACTTTTATTTTTTGAATAGCTCTGTGAAACATTGGCCAATTTTGATTTTTTGGCATGCGACATCAAAAACAAAGTTGACGTAAATGACGTAGTTTAGCCCACCTCACCTTAATCCTGTTGCTACATTACCTTGTGAAAATGAAATTCGAAAGTGGTAGTTTGGCCATTTAAAACAATGAATTCATACTGGGTAGCACATGCATCAGCTCAGAAATCATTAATTGAATAGCGACAAACATGAGTAACAGTTATTATCCCTCAGAAAGTCTTACGTGTTACACCGCATCATTTTTATTACTGCATGTGCTCAAAATGTTCTCTTCCAGCACAAGTGCCAAACTTGGACATTGATGCAACTTGCCAACAGCACGCTCAATAACATGCGACCCAAAATGGCTCACTCACTGTTGATGTGCCATTTCAGTTCGTTGATGTACGATCTTAAAATGAATACGATTAGTGTAAAATATGTAACAGATTTCCAATGATTTGTAATCTCAATGATTTTCTGAACTGACACATATGCTCCCCAGGATGAATTTATTATTGTAAATGGCCAAACTGCGACTTCTGCATTTCACAAGGTAGCGTAAAGACAGTTATAAGCTAAGGTAGGCGAAACTACAGTCATTCACATTAAGTTTCTTCATGATGATGCAAGCCAAAAATTATTAAAATCGTCCAATTTTTCATACAGTTATTAAAACGATAAAAGTTGTACTTTTTTTACTGAGACACAGTGTAGTGTGAGGTAGCAATTATACAGGTGGTAGCCGGAGTATAAGTTGTTGTTCAACATCCAAAGCTGCATCATCTTTCTTCTTGGCTGGTGCCTTCGAGTTCATATCCAAAAGCTACACATAAACACAGTACACAACATGCACCATAATAATATCATGCACAAAAATTTGACATAGTGTGACTAGTGCAAGTCAAGGCAAGATGCATCAGTTAGAGCTGTCATATTCATATTAACGCGTTAATGTGTTAACATGTTAAAGAACAACAATGTTTTGCCTGAAAACCGCGGGACACCGCAGGATTCCATCAAAAGACTGCAGGACACACAAATGATAACCGCAAAATGATTTTTAGACGTGAAATCAAAACTTAACCTTTCAGTAGTTCAGTAAATCTAAATAAATGCCGCTAGACAATGCAAAAATGACAAAATCAGCACGCCACCAAATACCTAGAAACAGGGACAAAATGCTATATGCTGACACTCAAGACGCAGGCCACATACCTGGACGCCAAGGGTGCATACGGCGTACATCAAACGTGCGCCAGGACGCTTAAATTTACAATGTACATCACTCATGTTGTCAGTGTTTGCACATTCATTCACGTCACTCTCGTTCTTAAATTCTGTACTGTCTAAGCTTACAATCAATACATTTACCAATATGTGTCCTGCGGTGTCCTGCGGTTTTCTTGCACCTCCTGAAATATTAGTATCGCCACATAACCGCTATAATGTGGCTATATAATGCTCTAAAATGAAAGAAAACCTATAGTTTTACTGTTTTCACCATTTTTGGTGGTTATTCAAAAAACTGCGGTTTTCAGTCTTACCCGAGATCGGTCACTAGTTCCAGTTGCTGAGCTGGCTACCTTTCTTTCGTGTCTTAGCCGGTTAAGGTTTAACGGCGGGTGTACACAGGTATTCGATTGCTAACTACCGTGAATTAAATTTGTGACAACAGAAGTTTATATAGCTTAATTCAGAAGTGAACAACAACAATAGTGCGCAAAGAATATCTCTTTTGTAAATAGTAAATAAACCCGATCGTAGTGTTGCACGATATATCGCGGTTTGTGAAGTACCGGGTACTGTACGTTAAGTGTACAGTAAAACAATACTGCCTCTGCCAGCGTGCTTGTCAATCAAAGACTATAATAATTAAAGCTTGCCTTATTTAAATTTTATTCTAGTTTTAGAACGCAAACTTAATAGCAGATTGTGAAGTTTTAATGTATAAAAATGGTATTTGTTGAACTACACAAGCTATCTGACTTAATTATTACGCAATTACTAACGCAACCATAACCTGAGAATTATCTGTCCGTTGCCTCAGTGATTTACAGTTCAATGTATTAAATACGTATTCAATGTAATAAAACTAACTTCTAACATTCAGTGCATTACTTATCACAAGCAAAGTGTTGTTATCCAACAATTACAATGCCTTACACTGAATTATGCATTAACTGTCTATCAATCTGCATAAAACTTCATTGAGAACTAGAAATACTTTCTGTGGAACAAGGTATCTGTCCCATTGCCACGCTATAGCCTAGCAGCTGCGTTTTGGCTTTTGACACTCTTGTGAGCCTGCAGCCAATTTTGTCTTTGAATAAAAACGGTTGGTTGCCATGACAACAGGGGTCTTCAGGAAAGAAATTTACATGACACCATTGCATAGCCCGGGCAAAAAAATAGGGGGTAGGTGAAAACAGCATGCAATTACCTTTTGCGATTGCCGAGTTATATAGTCAAATTTGTCCCAAAATTCGTTGCCATGGCAACAGGGGTCAGCAGGGGAGAAATTTAAATGACACTGTCGGATAGCCCGAGTCCGAAAATAAAGGGGGTAGGTGCAAACAGCGCATAATTATCTTTTACGGGGACCGAGTTCTACCGCTTTGAAATCTCCATTGGCTGTAATGCAATATTTTCAAACTTTTGAATGGTTGCTATGGCAACAGGGGTCGATAGTGAGTGGATGAGTAGGGCTTAACGTCCCACCAGACACAGTATAGGTCATTTCGGGGATGGCCTTTCCAGGCGGAATGCACACAAACACATAAAAACGGAACAGTAAGTTTAACCTTTACAGAAACACAAAACACAAAATACAAAAAACTAGCTAAACCTACAATTGCAAGAACTCCACTATACGCGTGCATGTAATTAACATAATGGTAGTTCTAATGATCTTCCCTGTTATCCTCCAGACAGACATCAATGTGATAATGCTGTCTACTGGAGGACAGGGGGAGTGGCAGGAGTTAAATTTAAATAACACTGTTAGATTGCCAACCCCGAAAATATGGGGGTAGGTAAACATAGCATGCAATTATCTTTTTCGAGAACCGAGTTATACCGCTTTGAAGTCTCCATAGGCCGTAATGCAAATTTTTAAAATTGGGGTAAAATAGGAGAAAGAGTTATCAGATTTTTATCCCAAACAAACTCGACCTCACTTTTCGGGCCCCGAATCACTGTGCAAAATTTCATCGAAATCGAATCAAAATTGCGGCCGTAGGAGTGTTTACAAACAGACTGACAGAATGACAGTGTGACAGAAGTGATTTTATAATCTGTCCCATGCTATGCTATAGCAATGGGACAGATAATAAATGATGCTCGAAACACAGTAGACGTAAACACCACTCATACGTTCTATAAGGAATCACTATGAAGCACACAGGCAACTGCATCAAACGAAGTGCATAACTAATAACAAACAACAACAAATAAGCTCACAAATACTGGAAATGTTGACAGCTGTATGGAAGCTACAGTCAGCAAGAGTTGATGCACCTGGTAACATAAAATTCAGGGTTCCTACAGGTTTTCTGTAGCAAAATTCCACGACTTTTCCAGTCACAGAATGACACTTTCCATGACATTATCAAAACAATAACCCTATTGCACAAATGTCATAAAATGGTATTAAGTAATGAAACGGTATTAATAGAGCAATATGCAAATGACAGACGCCCTGATTGGGGGGTCGGAGGGCAAAGCCCCCTAAAGCTGAAACACACCTAGCTTTTGGACCTTCAATGGAAGCCACAAATTTGCCTGCTTTTTAATATTTGGAGACGCAAAAAAATCACAGTTATCTCCAGTCTGCATGATCCAAGATCATTTTCCCTGACTTATCAAAAATAATATTTTTCCCTGACATTTCCCTGACAACACAAATTCCCTGACATTTTCCAGTTTTCCCTGACTGTAGGAACCCTGAAAATCAGTAAAGTATCAAACGTCAACCAGCAAAGGCATGAACGTTTCCCAACGTAATAGCCATGCCACATCATTGAAAAAAATTTATCCAAAAATGCAAGCATACTACACCATCCAAAAAAAATTTTTTAAACACAGTTTGTTTGAGTAGTCAGTTTTAAACACGACAGTCCACCCCAGAAGTAAATGTTTGAGATTTTTTTAGACAATACTTTTTCCATAAACCAAATATCATTCCTATCACGTGTCCAACAATGTCATGGCATTGAAAGACAGACACGATGTTATTGTCAGGCAATCCAAGATCACGCATAATTACAACTATCATTATTTTTATATAATAACAAACATTCCTGTGACACAGAACTACACAGTTAATAAACACAATTGTACAAACTGTTGCTCAGTGGAGTCAGGCCATGGTTACACGAAAAGTCGAACAATTATTGCAAAACTGTTACATAACACTACAGAACTATATACTGAACACACATTGAAGAGACAGCGGTTAAATGTAAAATAAATTTTTTAAAAATTGTAGACGTTCTATTTTACATGAAGCCATGGCCTTAAGAACCCTGTACAGTGCACCTAATGCAGTTGATCCTAACAAACAAACTCATACTCAGCAATCAATACTGCAAACAAGAAATCTGAGCTAATGCTCATGAGACATGCAAGAGCCTATCGCAGTTCCTGTTTGCAGGTAATCTTGGTCTATCACCAGCCATTTTGTTGCAATTCACTCTTTTGCAGCCAAAAATTGCCAAAAATCACTAAAAACCCCTATTTTTAGGGTTCAAGGTCAATCAAGGTCATCAATGTTGACAATCCTAAGAAGCTCATCGCCAGTGCTTGTTATTTTAAGCAGCATGTCTGTGCCTATATGCAACCATTTTCACATTAGACAAGCCAATAATGGTAGAATAACGCCTTTTTAAGGGGAGTGCCCTGCTTTCTCCCCCTTGTTTGTGGGGACCCCCTTCACCAAGTGGCATGAAATTTTGTCACAAAATACTAAAGACTCTAAGCTATCATACGGTGATAAGCAGAAGTCTCTATCTCACCTGGGCTTAGAACGATATCGGGTTGTGACAGACACCAAGACAGAATTACCATAGTTAATACGCGCTCCAGCTATGCTAGCTCACGCGTAAAAAAACTGTAGGCCAACAAAGACTTTTAAGCTGCTTCTAGCAATACAGTGAGAAAGTTAGTAAGTGAAGGAGCGGAATTTAACACAGATTAGTCTTTTGATGCATTTATACTAACAGCCAAACTCATCAAAACAAAGACAAACTGTACAAAAAAATGAGGAAAAATAACAAATAACAAACGAACTAGACCTGGTGAGCTAAAACCACAAAACCTAGAATAAATTTCAACCGAGTCAACAGCATCATTAAACAGATGTCCCTAACAGAATATGGCAATGCAACCTCACAGTGACAGTTACAGTGTTAATAATCACAATGCAGTATTCCGAAAATATCACAGTCTACATCACACAGCTGTTGGAGAAGAAACAGAAATAATGGTGACTTTCGTTTAGATTTTTTGTCGACTCTAAATTAACATGGTAAAAGCATGCAGCATAATGTATGAATTGAATATAATATAGAGTGATATTTCCAAAAAGGATCTAAACTATATTTGAAAGATTAAGTTAAATACATAATGTGCAGGTCTCTTTCCCATTTAGCCCCTTTTTGCAGATAATTATCTGCAAACTACAAACACTCAGGCAAAAAATACATAGAAATGTTGGAAAATCTAAAAAATTTTTTTAAAAACAGACACAGAATCAGAGAACTTCACAATGCAAAAAAGTGATCTATTTGACTAGTTACAACTGTGTCATATCCGGAACTAATTCAAAATTCAAATACCTGTGCAACAGTGCAGCTTTGAACTTGGCACACTGCACACAACTCGATACAGTGTTAACTGACACATACACCGTGTCTCAGAAAAAAACAGTCAAAATTGTTTTTGTCATAACTTTGTCAAATTTCTACTAAATTAAACAATTTTTGGCACGAAGATGGCCGAAACGATGAAATTATGCAAGGTGCACTATGGAGCTCGGTGGCCGAGTGGTTAGAGTGTTGGACTCAGGTCAACTTCACCAGAGCGAGAGGTCCTGGGTTCGATTCCTGGACGGACCCCTCAAAAATTGCCAGGCCTCAGGACA
>Ga0056128_1002668_pt1 | contig 21308 bp, 11 predicted proteins | sample WorMetLIZISLAND2_FD_71113 | JGI IMG/M metagenome (GOLD analysis project Ga0056128, IMG submission 71113) | Marine gutless worms symbiont microbial communities from Max Planck institute for Marine Microbiology, Germany - Olavius geniculatus... ... | reverse complement strand
TCCGAAAAATGCACTTTGGGTGGGTACGATTCAACATCGAGATCTCCAAAGTCACTGGACCAAACTTCACCGGACTTGTTTCGCCTAACGCAGGAGGAATCGCGGTAGACGGAATAAAAATCCGATTTTGAATATCTTTATCCGTTTCGGAGACATTCGCCGCCGAACTTCGAAGTCGTCCGAAATCTGGCTAAATTTTGCATGTTTTTGGCCCCTGAAATTTTTTTAAAGTGCGCCCCCCCCAAAAAAAAATTTTGGACCGGCATTATAAAATTCGGCCTAGTACTGACCATCGTGCAAAATTTCAAGCCGGTCGGCCCACGCATCTCGGAGATCTCCTGCTCGGAAAAAAACATCATGCGTAAAACATAAGTCCTTCCGGGCGGACTAAAAAGGTGAGGGGTTAATGCGACTTGGGAGCGCTTGCTACATGGCGCTAAGGGGCAGGGACCCCTGATCTTAGCGAGCACTCTACAGTTTTCATAGGCTCACTATATGACCCCGTCAGAATCGATCGCCTACCCTGTGCGGCGCGATCGATTTTTCAATCGCCTCTTATTTCCAAATGGCAAGTCCTGTGTTTAGAAAAGATTTTTAGCCCCATTCTTTTGAAAGCTTCATAGAACTCTGTTAATAACTTTTCAGACATCTTCAGGAAAACCAAACAGCCAAACGGACAAATAAACAGGTGTAGAACACGAAGTTTTTCATTCGGCGAAGGTAACAGAATATCGTTAATAACGACAAGTTATGCCATACCAAACATTCATCCGGTGTTTTGAGGAGCAAGCAATTCGGGTCGGCAGTTCTTGCATCGCGTTTTGCTTCTTCCGTCACTAAATTTTCATCTTTGCTACGGGCCGTTTCAACGCTAGCTGAAACTGTCGTCAAATCTCCATCCTCGCAGAGATTACCTTTAACAGCCGTGCACATGCCTTGGTCGTTCGCGAGAACCGCTCTCAAGTCTTTCTCCTTGCCGAGATTTTTCTCGACATCGCTGAGCGTCGTGTTCACGTCTTTCTCTTCCCTGTCTTTATATCGGCTGGTCTCGGCAACGTCAAGCTTAACTTTACTCAGGCCTATCTCGGAACCATTGCCAACATCGTCGTCAAAACTTCGAGGAATCAACTTCAATCCCATGTCTTTGTCCTTTTGAACGACGTCGTAGATATGGACACTACGAATGTTTTGACATCTCTCGGAAGTAGTAGGCTTACTAACTCTACTCGATTGTTCATTGTTGTTAAAGTCCGCTTCACAACAATCCGAGACCGTGCTGATGTCCGTATCTATAGCAGGTACTTTGTTGGAAACGCATCCCGGCCGCACGATGCCAGTCTTCGTATAGTCGACATTGTCGTGCTTAGTGAAACGTGCGGACTTGGATTTCAACAGCGAGTCGATCTCTTGGTTCGAAGACGACCGCGCATCGCTGCAGTTAAATTCATTCGCAGTAGTTGACTTCTCGCCAAGTTTTTCGCGCAAGATCATTTCTGCAAAGCCGACAGACACAAAGAGGTAACAATGCACTACAACTTATTCAGTACAATAGTTGAGAACAACAACGAAAACAACAGATCTTTTAGCCGTGGAAGGAAGACTAAGTACTATCTGCAGTATTACGCACACCAAAAACGTGCAAAATCCCATATGACCTTGACTTCTAAGTACGACCTTGAAATTCTAGAGTAAGAAGATAGCCAAATTAACAAAGTTATAACCTACATGTACACGATGGGCCAAAAAATGGCATAATGTATTTATATGCCAATAATTTGTCAAATATTAACCGATTTTTAAAATTCTTTCAGTATCGGAATCGGGAGAAAATGTGTAGTAACACTCTCACTAAAGATCCTACCACATCTCATATGTGTTGCTATACACACTACCTGATGAAATGTCAGACATCGCACTCAAGCTGGTACTGATCTATTGCGTGATTGATCAAGCCTGACCTGTGGCCCCCAAACAGCCGAAATTTAAATGCTGTCGATTATGCTGATGCATTTTATAAAATGGTCTATCAACGTCGACGATTCACGTCAAACAACCAGATAAAGCAGGCGATCGTCGCTGAGTGGAGCAGACTCAGCATTTCGTTGGCCGAGTCTTAATCAGTGGCGTCATGCGTAAAAACTGCGAGATGTGACAGTTACTTTGGACAATAACTAAGACAATAAACAGGTTGTTTCCAGTTGTTAATTTCTTACAATGTGTTGTTACAGATATCGTCTTGTTTTCAGTTGTTGCTTTAAGACACTGATATTTTACTAGGTAGTGTAGCGACACACTTCAGGTGTGGTGGGAGTTTTAGTGACAGTGCTACTACAAATTTCCTCCGGATTTCGGCAGTGACAAAATGTCGAAAATCGCGAATATTTGCTGAATTAAGTTATTGGCGTATAAAAAAATTGTGCCATTTTTTGGCCCACCCTGTACATGTACTGTAATATGGCTTTATACCTCCTGAGCGGCGCTGCACAGCTCGCTGAAGTAAGGACAACGTTTCACTGTTGTTTGACCGCGATGCGTACCACAATGCATCTCGACCTGCAATAAATAAATGAATTACGGAAAAAACGCATATATAAAAAATAGCGATTTGACGAAGCAAGTGAATAAGCAAATAAACAGAAAAACAAAATTATTAACAAAATGTAAATTAATGAATGAAGAAGCAAATGAATTATGCACGAATGATTGAATGAGTTACACATTTAGCCTACGATGATTAGGGGAAGTGCGGCTAATGTGAGCATTCCTCTAAGTGTGAGCACCCCAGATAGGCCTAAATAAAAAAAACAACGAAGTAGACTCATTTAATACTTACTCTCTAAGTTGTGTGGGGTAATCGCTAATGTTTTTGTGTAAAATTTTTTCGACAAAAATGTAATATTTTTCCGCTAGCACCGTGTATCTGAAACTGCAGAGGACAGTCTTTTATCGGAAAATTAGCTCTTTGTTTCCATTCGAACACGAATTAGATTAGGCCTAGGGGGCCTACTTGTCAGACTAGTCGTTTTTTGCTATTTGCATAGTGTCTGTCTATTTAAATCAGCAATATCAAGAGATGTGCCGGCACATTTTTTGCTGCCAGGGCGTTGAAATGAAGTGATATATAGCGGCCCTAATGTGAGCATTTTCGCGCAATCCATTCCGGCGTCGAGCATGTAAAAGATGCGCGTCGTTGTGTCGAAGCATTGGGAAGGAAATCATTTGTCTGGTCGGACTGTGCATAGATCCGAACAGACAAATGACTTCTTTCGTCCCAATGTCATAAACAGGACTGACGTTGTGAAGACACGTGCTCATAACGACCTTGAGCTCCAAAAGAGGAGTTTTGGCGATTTTTTTTCGCATTTTTGGCTGCAGCGCACATTTCAAGAGTGAATTGCGACGAAATGGCTGGAGATAGACCAAGACAACCTGCAAATGAAATTTTTCAGCATCAAACAGTCCAAGTCCCGACCCCCCTAGGTTCAAGGAGGCTTGCGCACGCGAGCGTCAAAGAGGGGTACCCCTGTAGAAATTAAATATTTTTGCGATATTGGCTCGTCTAGCGTGAAACCAGTTGCAGATAGGCATAGATGTAATTATGCTGCTTATCATAACAAACACCGGTGACGAGCTTTATTGGATATCTACCTCGATGACCTTTAACTACCCTGGACCCCCAAAATAAGGGGTGCTAGTGAGTGTTGATGATTTTTTTTGCGATTTTCGGCTGTGATGCACACTTCAATGGTGAATTGCGACAAAATGACTGAAAATAGACCAAGACAATGTGCGAAAAGGAACTGCTAAGGCTGTCGCTCGTCTCGTGAGCTTTGCTCAAATTACTTGTTCAGTCTCGTCAAGGAGCGCACAGAACTGAACCGAAATGTAATGGAACGTTTCCTAGATCATTGAAAAAGTCGCGAACGATTTTTTCGCAGTTATCAAGATCAGCAGGCTCACGGTACTTTAGGGCATTTTTTCGGAATTTTGAATGAGCACCCACTTTGGTGATATTCGACTTTTCGTAGTTAAATGCCAAAATCAGGCGAACGATAAATTGGAGCTTGAAAATAGACTAAATGAGGTCATACTCAAGTGACTCAACGCAGTGGCATCTATCGTCTCCCGAAGTCCTAGTAAAGTGCCCACGCCGAGTCCAATGGACACGTGAGTGACCGATGACATAACGTAATCCCAAAAGGTCAAGGTCGTGATCCCAAAATATTTAAGGCTCTGTGTTTTCATAGCCGTGAAAAACAGATGGATTATAATTGACCACCAACGGGAAAACATTATTTTTTGTAATAAAACAGCAAATAAAAATGTATAAAACATCCGTTTATACTTTAATCTTGTTAACGGTGACATGCATTGACTGACACATCGAAAACAGCAAAAATCATGAAAAGGTGATATTATTCAGCAGCACGTTGACAATTAGGCGATGTGATGGTAAGTGATATCACCTTTTTAATGATTTTCGCTGTTTTCTATGTGTCAGTCATTGCATGTCGCCATTAACAAGTGTATAGACTGATGTTTTGTACATTTATTCGGTAAAAATGCTGACCACTGCTGGACCTGTAAAGAGTCTAAAAACCCCATACAGTGGCGTCACTTCAAAATTCGGGCCCTCTGCAAAAAATCATTCAGGGCCCCGTCTCTTTTTTTCTTCCCTTCACACTTTTTCCTGCCGTTGCTTCCTCTCCTTTTCCTTTCCTTTAATGGTGCATTATAGAAACGCTAAACGATTTCCGAGTAGCAGATAACAGCCTAGTGGATAGCTGGCAACTGAGTGGACTTATTGGAGTGGAATCGTCTATAGATTTTGAGCATAGGCCTATTTAGTGATTTTCTGGGCGTAATTTTCCAATTACTGCAGGGGCATCCATATTGTGATGAATGGGTACCCATTATAGACCACTGGGCACCCAAATAGGTGCTCCGTTTGTATGTAAAATGCCCTGCTCTACCTTGTTGGTCGAAGGCGCTGAGGTCAGCGTCACATGACAGCAGGTAGTCACAGACGGCGGTCATGCCTCGCTCCGACGCCAGCATCAACGCACTCCTGAACACGCGTTATCACCATCAAACGCTGTCTACAGGGTGGCGCAAAACGAGCTCACTTTGTTTATGGCTTGTAATTATAGGAACTCCGATTAGATCGGCACCTAATTTGGCACAAATCAACGTTGTTTCATTCTTTACATTACCCCGTAATTTATCTGTTAACTTATCGTAAACTTCTATTTATCTGAATCAACGTTAGAAAATAACGTGGCGCCATCTAGCCTACATCAAATGACTAATTAATACCCCGTTTACACGATTAAGCTGGCTCGACGAGCTAGCTGAACAAAGATTTTTTCGACGAGCGCATGACGAGCGCTAAACGAGTTCTGGTCGAGCCAGCTTCGTCAATGTTTGCACGACGACAATGTTAAACGACGACATGGCAACTCACTAAGCCAGCTCGTCGAGCGCTGGACGAGCGCTCGTCGTCCAAACTCGTCGAACCAGCTCCATAAACACTTGCGACATTAGTCATTCTGTACCGGTGATTGTTGTCGGTTTGGTTGATTTTGGCGCCATGTTGAAGCAGCAGACGACAAATGGACGCTTGGCCTCTGCTCGCGGCTTCCATTAGTGATGTGCGACCGCGCTAATCTCATTCAAACACAACACGCCGAGCTGCAGTGAGAAAACCCTCAATGTGCGTAGAGAGCGACGAAAATAAACTGAACTTAACTGACATGGTTTGATTTTTGACGAACTGACCAATGAGCAAGCAGTAATGCATTACAGTAGGCACCGTCTAACGACGTCGGTAGTTTACGTGACTATGCTCACGTACGCGTCAACCAATGGCTAGTGAGCTCGCCCTGTTTGCCCATTTGTTAGTTCGGCAAAAACTAAACCGGGTCAGTTTGTTTCAGTTCAATTTAGTTACATCGCTCTCTACGCGCGTTGAGTTTAGTTTTATTTGCTTAATGTTCATCCGTTTTTAATGTTTTAACGTAGGCCCTACTTCCTCGTTTCTGTCTGTAAACGATAGTATGATGTTTAAAATCGGTTCTAGCTTATGGACGCACGATGTGAGTCTCTTTTCCATAAATGTTTAGCCTCGTATTCGCAGTGTAGGCCTAAATGACTGACTGAAGGCTAAGGAAACGGAGATCCGCGACTGGCAGCAACGCTCTATCGGTTTTATGGCTCGTGAGTCGTGAAGGACTTTATTTTTTACACCCGCATAGATCGAAATAAAAAGCCTAGATGCACTTTGTCCTTGATGTCAAGCGGTGTTTTGTTGAGCAGCAAAAACTGTACACATCCAAGATGGCCGCCGAAGCAGGCGTGATGCAGCGCTGACCAGCCGTCGCAATCAATGACGTCAACGTCTGCGTCATTCTGACATTCACACATGTAGACACGCGCTGAACACTTCAAAACCTCTCAAAGTTTCATAGATTTAATGTGAAATCTTTAAGAAAATGCCAGCATGCCGTTCTGAAAGATTTATGTAAGTTAAGTTTTGTTTTTTTGCTAATACATGCGGATAGACCCCTTCATGTAAAACCCTTTCACAGTACGTCCGCGGTAATGTGGTGTGTACTAGGTTTTAAACTCAGTTGTGTTCATGACGATAAAACAAAGAAAAACAAAAAAAAATTCAGCTAATGCTCACAAGACGCGCAAAAGCCTATAGCAGATTCTGGTCGCAAACTGTCAGTCTATCTCCAGCCATTTCGTCGCAGTTCATTCTTAAAGTGTGCGCTGCAGCCGAAGATCGCAAAAATCAACTAGAAGGCGCTCGTTAGAGTGCATATCTGCGCCAATTCGTGTACATAGACGGAGAGACAGACACACACACAGACACACACACGGACAGAACGGCCAATCTCATAATCTCCTCTAATTCAATTCGTTCCACTGGCGAAGATAATAAAACCCATTATTTTGGAAGTTCAGGGTCTTTCACAGTCATCGATCTTGATACGACTCAGAAGCTCGTCACTAGTGCTTGTTGTGATGGGCAGCATGACCAAGGTGGTCTGCAACCGTTTTCACGAAAAACTGGCCAGCAATGGTAAAATAACGACTTCTATGGGGGTACCGCTGTTTGACGCTCTAGTGCGCAGGTTTCCATGAACCTACAAAAATCGAGACTGAGACCGTCGAAATCTACGTTCAATGGTGAAAATTTCACATGCAGCTTGTCCATGTCTATTTTAATTGATTTCGGCGCAATTCGCTCTCGAAATGTGTCTCGCAGCCCGAAATCGCCAAAAACATCCAAGGTCGTTGAATTCGGCGCCAATAATTGAGAGCCAGTGTAGGTCCTACGACTTCCTATTAGCGATTAATAGTAACCTAGGCCCTATCTCGCACCGTTGCTGAGATACAGCGACTTAAAATCGCAATTTTTCATACCCCCTCTCATTTAACGCCCTCGTTCAGAGTGACTCCCTTCGAATTTGTGGAAAAGGTTTAGGTTTTCTGAAACTTCCGGGCAGCCGACGGTGAAGATTTGGTAATCCTAGCTTGCACCGTTTTTGACTTATCCACCTGTGTTCCGACGGACGGACAGACAGACGGACAGACGCGCTAAAGCAGTAGCTGCTTTCGCTCGTAAAAACAGCGAAGATTGTGTTTATAATCATTTTCTGTGTTATGCTGTACTTTTCACCCAGTTTTATGCAACTAAGTTTGGCATTTTATAACGTGAGTTTCCAGTTTGCCAAAGCTGTGTAAAAAGAGTACGATAGTGACAAAGAATATCGACCATATCGAGCATTGTAAACTCGTGGTCAATGTCATTATGGTTTACGAAATTCGAAACAAAGATAATCATAAAATACAAAAGATGAACTATATAAAGTAACCTGTAGCAGACGCTCGACAACGTCATGGTGGGCGTTTCTTGAGGCGCACAGCAGCGCACTTCTTCCTATAAATTTATACAAAATAGGCCTACGCCAATGCAGGCTGTCAAGGAATTGGGCGCACGCACTGCAGCGAACCTGTATAGTGCTAAGAACTTACCATGTGCTTAGATCAACTCAGCCTCCTACCCTTAGCAGGACGGTAAGTAAGTAAATCATCCTATGCGCCCTGATTCTTTCTGAGACTTTGGCGCTTTATAAATCATTTACTTACTTACTTACTTACTTAAAAGCTTTTGAACTAGTACGTGAAAGCTTAATGTGGCTGATAAGGGCTGTGGTACATGTATGTCTGCTGGCCGCACCGCGGAAGCAATTGTTCGCAGAGCGGTCAAAATTATTCATGGTAGCATAGGCCTATAGTGCGCCGCAGTAGGCCTATCATTAGCTCATGCCACTCAGCTGCCACTTCCGCGATTGCAAAGCGCTTCTGGTGACGAGTCTGATTGGGATGTTTTTAATGTGAGAATTTGCAAAGATCAAGGGCCCCCCGCTATTGACTGAATGCATTTTGAAACAAGTGAAAAATTTGCACGAAAATGCGTTACTTTCGCATAAGATTTTCAAAATTTTTCTGGGGAGGGGGCATAGCCCCTTCCCAGATCCCATCCCTTAGCCTTTATGCCTTTAGCCCCCTTATGGCAATTTTTGGGTCCGCCACTGACGAGGACACTCTAAACGTGCTGCACGGATTTATTGAAATTGACACAACCTATTAATGGAGAAACCGTTCGCCTCCCGTCGGAGAAAATCCTAACTAAGCCATTGAGCCACACAATCTGTAGAGTATAGACCTTAATTATGCGGTTGTGTACCGTATATAAAAATGCTGATTGGCACATCATAGGTCTGGCAAGCAATTAGGCGTAGGTCTACTGTCGCTGTGTAAGGCACGCAGAATGCTCATGGCGTTTCGTGTATATGGTCCACACATCCAATGTACATGTAGACCTACCTGTCATCGCAATTATTGGCAATGGCACATCCAGTCTAATGGTGTGTTTACACGATCCAGCAAACGTCCAGCAATTCACGTGTATTTTGAATACATTTGCTGGAAGTTTGCTGAACGTTTGCTGGATCGTGTTAACACCCCATAAAGCATGCACCTACCGGCCTCCGTCACATGTCCAAAAGAAATTCTGAACACTAATAATTTCCACTGTCAGAAATTTGCAGCTGTCTCTCAGAATTTCGTCGAAAATTGCCAGTGTGTCCGTCGAAAAATTGCAACTTTCTTAATCCACGACACCGCTGGAGGCAGCAATCGATGGACTCCTCCGTCCTTTTGGCCACGACTGACGCTATTGGCTGTCTGCTGTAGGCCCAGGGCCTACTGCTGAAAAGAATCTCTGGTTTTGCCACAGTCTTGTAGCCGGACAATCAAGTATAGGCGCATATACCCTACTGCATCAGCTGTAGTAATCATCATAAGTAATATTAGGCCTACTGCTTGCTTACTTACTTATTCACTGCTGCGGGCTATAATATAGGCCTACTGCGTGATCGTGCGCTATAGCTTGCCATACATTCTTGGCTGCAGCATATTGTAAAAAACAGTAAATGAATGTAGAACATACATGTAGAATGCCGTATTTGGATTGATGCCTGGATGTTTATTACGTTGAATCACTTTGATCTAACGACACGATGACGATAATGGATGCGCATATGTTATTATATTGATTAGGTTATTGCCGTTTCCACCTCTTCCAGCACGGTCAGGAGGCAGAGCCCATGGCGCACCGGGGTCAGGCAAATGCACCCCCCTTAAGCTGAAGTGGGGTCTAAATTTGAGGATATAAATGGAAATAATGCGTTCAGAAGTGTCATTTCATATGATACGTCATGGGAAGGGGGTGGCGACCGCTCATTATAGGCCTATGCACACCTATAGGCCTAGATCTGCCAATACTGTCCTGTTTTGTTGTCCGTAAGACAGATCGGGGGGAAGGGCAAAAACGCACGTGGGGCGAAAGTGAAAATGTCTGCAAAAAACAGGTCCGTCGACAGCCACAGAGGGGCCGGGAAAAACTTTCTCTCGAAGCCCCTCTGGTGAGAAAATTTTAAAATTTTTCTTTTTAAAATGGCGCACTCTGGTATAGGCCTACTTTATATTTTTGAGCGACGCCCGCAAGCGTCGCGGGCCCATGGTAACTTAACCCTGCTTCCCCTGTCGACGGGCCTTCAAGAAATTGCGGCGTACACACCGTTACGCACCGTAGATGTCGCGTACGTTGATGTCAGTGGTGGAAAGACGCAGAAACAGATCGACGATCTCAAGACATCCCTTCGACGCAGCCAAATGTAACCTGCAACATACAGAATACATAAGCCACAATCAAGAAAAAACGGTGTAACGATGTCATGTAGAATAGTGTAGGCTAAGCGTAGGCCTACAAGATTTTCTTTCTTACTCTTAAAATTTGTGCTCCGGTTTTTTTTCTGTATATTATAATCTAAAAAAACGTTAAAAATGAAAAGCTTTGCAAACTTTAAAAAAGATTTTGACGAACATATGTTTTTCTAGCCCTGGCTGAACTTACGCCGTGGAGCCGGTGGATGGGTCGAGTTTATCAGGATAAGCTGTTGCTCGCTGCAGTAGACTCAGGCGTTTAGCACCAACCAGTCTCCTCACTGTCTGCGTTGAACAGCTCTTTACCGCACGTATCAGCTTCTCGTCTTTTGGCCTCCAATCAATCAGCTACACAGACAACAAGAATTACGGACGTTTCGCCCCATTGACATCACGCTTTAAAGCAGTTTCGCCACTGGACTTTTCGCTCACAAAACGGACGGATGGCAAGAGGACGGAAGAGAGAGAGAGAGAGAATGACGTCGTCTTTGCCGTCGTCTTCTCCATCCCGTTCGTCGTCGCTGTCCATTTGTCTTCGCCCGTCTGACGTTTTTCCTGTCGCCTTCGACATCCGTCCGTTTTCGCCACGGTTTTTAGTGGGCGAAACGTCCAGAACGCAAAACGTCTTTTAAGCAAAACGTCCAGACTATATATAGTCGTTGATGTGCTGGGGGCGAAACGTGAAAAGGGCAAAACATCCTGCTGATACTTAGAGCAACACGACCGCCTGGCCCAATTTTATAAGCATTGGCGTCACCGGTATAATGGCCTAGTCTCCATGGCCACGGTATATGGCCATGAGGGCCACAGTAGTTTTATGCATGAATTTTGACCACTGACTTACCGATTAAACCATAGGTCTAACAACTTTCTGCAATAGGTAGGCTACTCGAGAAAATAATGTGACCTGAAATATGTTCCAGTCAAAGACGACATTCAATCTGATGTTGACGCTTGTGGAGGAAATTGCAAACAAAAAGTGCAGTAGATCCGTACAAGCGTAGGCCTACAAGTCAAATCTTGTTGGGGAGGGAAAGGGGAATTCGTCGTTGTCCCCAGCTGTTTCCTTTTTTTCCCAAAAAATTAAACCCCTAGGGCGTTAAAATAGGCCTACAATAAATTCATAAACTGCAATCCATCACATGCATATTGAAGTAATTCAATATGAATGTTGTAATATACGCCTGTGTAACGACATACCAGGCGTGCATATATTAGCAGTGTCATGTCATGGAGAAGATAGCAAGGGGAAAGTTGCCCACCGTAAATTTTGGGCTGTTGAAAATTTTTTAAAATGTTTTTTGTGCGTAGGCTACATCAAAAACGCAAAATTTGAGGTAAAACCCTTTGTTCAAAAATAAAGGCAAAATTAAAATTTTGACAGCCATAGTCTCTTTCTGTCGAAAATTTGCAACTGTCCGTCAAATTGTAGAAAATTTTCAGTGTCTGTGGGAAAATTGCAACTTTTTGCACGCCTACTTTTTTAACCTACGACGCCGCTGTGCATCACTGAAGCGTTAAGCATATAAGCCTAAGTTTAAATTTATTTTCTATGATCTTCTTACAATCTTACCCAGGGGCAGCGCCAGGTTTTCAGAGCTAGGGGGTTTAAGTCGAGTGGTTGTCGATTTACCGCTACTACCCCACACCCTCCCGGTTCCTTCACCCACCCCAAAAAACCTCGGATTTGCGCCAATTTCGCTGATCGTCCTGTTGGGAACTGAGGGGTCCGGATCCCTGGACACCGCTTCCCGCCCGCCGCCGCCCCTGATCTTACCACATATTTTCCTGTCTTTGTCCCGCCAGGCATCATAAAGCTATGGGTTCTCTGCAGATCAACGATGCAAGTTTTTCTTCTGCTGCAACATTTCTCAATAGGCCTAACAATTGCTCAAACCAACTGGCAAATGTCTATGACGAATTTCCGCGAAATCGTGTCCACAGTTTTAATTATAAATTTTTGTCAAGTAAATAATCCCTCCTCTGCAAGCGTCCAATATTTAGTTACTTCTTCCGCATTTTGTCGTCTCTAGTCTGCTACAAAGTACGCTGATTTGTGACAGATTGGATGTGGGTCTCTGCATGGCAAGCTGGCTCTCTGGCTACGGGCCCAATGACCCACTGCCTAGGCCTAGGCCTAGGCCTATATTAAAGCTGTGCCATTCGAGCACTTTGTTACCCGACTCGGCAATTAGTACTCGAATACTCGTAAATAGGCCTAAGTGTGAAGTAAGTAGGCCGAAAATTGTTATAAACTTCTAGTAGGCCTAATAGGTTTACATGTACAGGCTTAATCAACAAAGTTTGACGGCGCCGGAGTGTAGGCTACCATAGCAGCATCGGCATGAACGAACATTCGGCTATACTTCGTCTGTAAAGTGTAAACACGTACGATAAAGCTGGCATGACGAGTGCTCGTTTAGCCAGCTTCATGAATGTTTGCAATACTACTTGACGAAAGCTTAATGTGTGGATTGTGTGCTTATGTGCATGCTCGTCTTCGAGCGGCGCGCTCGATGAGCGTTCGTCGAGCCAGACAGCTTTATCGTGCAAACGGGATACTAAGGCGTGTACGGAACGACGTAACTAAACTGTATTAAACTCGCCCATTGGTCAGTTCAGTTCAGTTCAGTTACATCACTCTGTACGCGCTACGCGTACATGACTAAATGATTTAATACATGATTCCAGCCTCCAGGAATCATGGTCCCAGGGCTACATTGCCTGCGCCCACTCCACATAGCACTTTTTTGCATTATGGCGATTGGGATTCGGTAACGGAGAACCAGGTTAAACGTTACCGGAAGTACTTGTTAAAAAACCACCTGCTGCGATTCGTAATTCATTCGTTTGGCGCGGAGTTTACGTGTTTGTATCGTACTAAATTATAAATTATGACAGATTGCAGCGAGCAAACCAGCGAAACTGTAGACGAACAGATGGAAGAGTAAGTCATTAGTTTTTATAATTGAAATTAACACCAGTCTACGAACGGTATAAGTTGTATCATACGACTAGAACAAGATAGTGGGCCGTGGTACAGTTTGTTTCGCGAGCTGGTTGCGTTTTCGAGTCGGCAAAATGACAATTGCCAGAGTATTGCTGTTGCTACTTGCTAGTTGCATTGTGTGAAACGCCAGGTGTTTTAGCGTAATGTAAAGTAGTTACGAGAACATGGCTGTTTTTGCATCTTCAGGGGTAGAAAATAATTGAGCTGGTTACACGTGACCGTCATGGAAGATAATCAACAGTGCATATTAGTATCTCCGCATTCTCCTTATCTATACTTTTTAAAGACTTGTCTTAATAAGTCTGAAAATGTAGTTTTGGGAGTTTTGTGATGTGTTTGTTGAAGCGGGGTATCATCGGCGTCATTTGATGCAGCAAAGTGTGAAGAGATGCTAGCCTTGGGCAAGCGGAATCTTCTCTACGGTGAAGTCACAAACGCCGTCAACCGGCTTCAAGAAGTCTGCCAGCTTCTGTGTGTTTGCACTTCTTGATAATTTGAACCTTTTTTTACTCACAGTAACAATTCTATTTTTTTATTTTGACGATTTTAACAATTTTTGGTTCTTTACTGTGTTAATTATTGTTATTTCTGATGTTTTGATTTTGTGGTTTGTGTGACAGAAAGGGAATTGACATTGAACATGAAAAGTTCCACCACAACGGTTTTTAAGTCAGGGAAAAGTTGGGGAATTTTGCTACGGAAAACCTGTAGGAACCCTGGGTGATAAAACTGTGCAGTTGATTTCTTTTGCACGTTACCGAGGACAGTTAAGCCACAACCAGAAGAGGGTAGTTGTCTGGCTTGGCATTTCCCATGGGGCAGCTGATTGGCCCATCGTTAATTGTATGGTTATGACGAATTGTGAACAGAGCAACACAGTACGGAGAGACAGCACCAGAATGTGCTGATGCAAACTTTCTGTATGGTTCAGCCCTACTGGAGTTGGCTCGCATGGAGAGTGGTGTCCTCGGAAATGCTTTGCAAGGCAGTAAGTATTGCTGTCTCCATTGTTTGATTTGCTTACAAGTACCATAGTCTACTTTTACTGTGTACTTATTCATGTATGGATAATTCTTTTGTTTGCTTGCAGTAGATTGTGCTGTGTGACTATGATTTCATCAGTTTGTTGATTAATAATATCAGTCCATTTTTATAGTGCATATGTATACTATGTGAGTCATTTATATTATTATAATGCGCGGATGGTTTGTCTGTCTGTCTGTCTGTATGTCATCTGTCATATTCCTCTGGAGCCTTCTGTGTTGCACGATCACTGACTCTGACTCCAGCGTTTGAGATTTTGGGCTTTAGGTATATGCACCCCCACCTTGCCCCACACTTCCCTCCAGCGGCGGCCTGAGGTGTTGATGGGTTGATTTGCCGGGTAATGGAATAGACACGTGGAACGGAGTGTTCGTCAGCTTTGTGCTTTGTGGCACCATCTGGCGAATGAAATGAAAATGCTCGCAGCGTATTGCGGGGCCTTTTTTAGTTATTATAATATAGGCCTTAGTCTTTCTTGTGTTAGTTTGTGTGATTTTTCCTTTTTGCTGTCAATTACAGCACAGTAGATTGCCTGGACTGACAGTCCGTGAAATGACCTCAAATTTTACACCGGTATGTTGTTAATCTGCTATGAAAACTGATGCAATGAGCAATTTTGAGTACCCAGTACCTTTTGCATAGCAAAAACAGAGTTTCTGTCAGCTTAAACCACTTGAGTGGCAGAAACAGTTTTTTTTGTCAGCAAAAACCCCACATCCAATTTTTCCTGTGAGGCGTCTGTGGGTGCATGGTCTGACAGCATTTGCAGTGTTTGCTTTTACATTAGTGCTGCCTGTGCCTCTGCGTGTGTGTCTGACAGTGACGGAAGATCATGAGGAGACTGCTGCTGATGAAACAGAGAAAGAGTTGCCTGAAGATGGTTTCACCGTTCCTTCCGACATCACCGGTTAGTTGCAAGCACCGATTTATTTTGTCACTGAAGAGTTGACTTTGCTTGAAACTTGTTAGGGAATTAGCAGAAAGCTCGAAAATTATCCGGGATAATCTTGTTGTGGGAAGCTATTTCTATACTTTTTTAACTTTGGTTTAACTTCATGCTTGAGGTAACGAACTGATCAAGAGTGACTAACTTAATGGTATCTGTTGTTTATCAGTAACTTCATATTTTTGATAAATGCCAGTGTTTTATCATAAGTTAGTGTGGATGATGAATGCTTGTGTTGCATTTTTACGCGCAACAGCAGCTACTGCTGTAGCGTGTCTTAACCATCGCAATTCTGTCTGTCCGTCTGTCTGTCACATGGGTGATTCAATCAAAAACGGCGCAAGCTAGGGACACCAAATCGCTGCCCGGAAGACTAGTTTCAGGAACCGTAAACAGTAGTCTACAAAGTTTATTTTCTCAGGTTATATTCGTTGTCAGCCAAATATGTACCAGTTCATACTTATGTTGATTCTCATATATTTGGTGTATATATTACACTTCGCTCAAAATTATACTGTTCTGAAGTTATTTCAATTTATATACGGCATTTCGAGTGATGGCCATTGTTGTCAATGAAGCGTGATAGCTATTATGTAATTGGTCATCAAGGAAGTGCTGTTGTCACGTGATCGAAATTGTCCAATGGCAAGCGTCGTTACAATTAAGTCTGTCACTTAGCTGAGTGATGTGCAGATTGTGTTGGTGCAACGGAATCGATTTAAGTAGCTGGTTAAGGACCACTTTAGTTTAAGTGGTACTTAACTAAGTACGTACTTAAAATTGGTTGGTGCAACCGGCCCTTAGACTTTGTTTTACTGGCCTTTCAAACATGCACCGCGGCTGTTGTGTGTTCCCGTTTGCGTTAGTAGACCGCTTGTAATGTCTATTCTCACAGTTGTAGCTGTCATATGAATTAGGAAGAATGTCTGTCTAACAAAAGCTGATATTCTGATGATATAACACGTTAGGGATTTATTTTCAAGTATCGGTTGGGTTGATGTTTTTTGTCAGTGATGTTTGTTGGCTTTTTCTGTTACTTTGTCAGATGCTGAGAAAGAGAAAATTAGTGAGGAGATAATTGATGCAATGCTAGAGCCAGAAGAAACAGCAGCCGAGAAATCCACACATGACCAGAATGCCATAGATGATGATGAAAAATCTGCAGAAAATCCGGATGCTGACTCCACAGAAAATCTTCCCACATCTGAGGAGAAAGTGTCCACGGAAACAGAAATGGAAGCAGAAGAGGCAGAGGTGGTTGCTAAGCAACAGAAGACAACAGTGTGTGTTGATGAAAGAGGTGACGCAGGACAGACTGAAAGTGCCGAAGACAAGGCTCCATCCATGGCTTCAGAAACTGGTTCCGGAGATGCCAAATTTGCCAAGCCGGAGCCAAAGGCTACAGAGATAGATCCAGATGCTACAACCGAGTTGACAGAAATGATAAAAGTTGTGGAGAAGCTGGCAATATTCGATGAGTCATTGATGAAAGCTATTTCAGAGAGTTTGGCTAAAGTGACAGAAAGAAAGACAAAAGCTGCTGAGGTGGGGACTGAAGCTTCCGCAGAGGCAGAATCAGATGCCACGGAGAACTTGACCGAATGGACACAGGTTGTACAGAAGCTGACAAAAGTCAAAGATCTGGTGACAAAAGCTACAGAGATAGCGGTTAAAGCTAAAGAGCTGAAGACAAAAGCTGGAGAGGCGGAGACGAAAGCTACAGCCAAGGCAGAGCCAGCAGCTGCAGCGCAGAAGTCGACAGACTGGACAGAAGTTTCAGCGATGCTGATGATAGTTGGTAACTTGGTGACAAAGGTTACAGAGATGGTGACTAATGTCTCAAAGGCAGAGCAGAGACAAGCTGCAGAGGTAGAGACAAAAGCTACAGCTCCTTCAGAGTTGGCAGATGTGGAGCGGTCAGCAAAACAGTCAGAAGTTTTGGTTGTGGTGACAAAAGTGGAGGAGTTGATGATAAAAGCTACAGAGATGATCTCGACTATAGCTATGGAGCTGGAGGAATCGATGGACAGTGATAGTGAAGCAAAGGTGAATGCAGATGAGTGTGAAGATGATACAGTGGAGTTTGAAAACATTGAGGCTGCTGCCAATGACTCACAAAATGAGGTTAGACTCTAGCGTTTCATTGTGATAGTACTGTACTAGTGGTCTAGTTTCTTAGCTCACGATGACTGATATTTAGGTTGATCTTTTAAAGGCAGTCTGCTGTCCATCCGACTGTCCATCCATGTAAATTATGTTTGATGAATGAGTATAGTTTGATATGTAAATAGAGGACGATGACTGCTACACGATGATATTATGTATGATCCAATCCATGAAACTTTATGGTGAGTTAGAAACTTTTTTGGCAGTTTTACAGTCTATCTCGGCCACGATTTACAATAATGGAAGCTGGCAAATGATGATTTGTTTTTGAATAATATGGCAATGTTGACATTTAGCCAGATTGTGTTCATGATATTTGAGTTTGGGTACTGGTTGAACCTTGGGCAACATCGAGAAGCAGGTGTAAATATGTTTACTGTCTCTTGGCACACTTTGATTTGTGATCTGTGCATTTTTAGGAGGAAGAGGTTTCTAACCTTCAGCTAGCTTGGGAGGTGCTGGAGCTTGCAAAGAATATCTATCAAAAGTATGTCGGCCAAGTTATAGCATTTTTCATCAGTTCGCTAGTTGCATGGATAAGTTAATGTTCTTGCATACATTTGTATTGATTATTTTAGTGGACAGTAAGCAAGCAGGCAGTATTTTGTTCATACCGATGAGTTATTTTGTTTGGACAGTAAACAACAAGTTTGCAGAAATTGAATTGTGACACAAGAGACATTTTTCTCACGTTTTGATTATAGTTTAGTTAATTCTTTGACGCTGTTGCTTTGGTGATTTTCAGTTGGTCGTTTTTAATGATGTAGCATCATTAAGGTGGTTTAAAAAAAGTTCGCAATAAAGATCAGGGCAACCCTAAATTTTGTACATTTTGCACTACATCATCGTCTGGAAAAGTCACAAAAATGCACAAGTTTGATTGAATAAACGAATTACGGAACTTTCGTTCCCACGTACTTTCGCTCCTGGGAGCGAAAGTTCCATAGGTGGAACTTTCTTTTCCAGGAACTTTCACTCTTTCGCTCCCTGGAACTTTCGCTCCCAAACAAGAATTACATATGTAAGCCCTACTTTTATTTACATGATCAGCTAGTGGCATTTCCGCGTAAGGCCTAATATTTCTTTCTTGGTTTATTATGTAATGAATCATTGTAAATAAAATTAGGGAAACTCCCCTTAATTCTTAATTATAAAACAATATGACCTGTAGTTTATATAAATGCAATAACACGCACTGTCATTTATCAAGAACACATGGATGCTGAAGAGCTGCGCGAACGGTTTTCTTACAACGAAGAACGTGGCGTCCAAGTACCATCGTCTGGCCTGGCTCAGAAGATCTAGCTGGTGATCAGTGGCCGTGATGATGTGGTGCCGGTGTCACACCTTTTTCGATTCCTGCTGCTTCGATTCTTGCTCACTGCAGGATTGCCGTGTGGCTGTGGCGAAAGCAAATGTGGAGGGAAATACGTAAAGAAAAGTCTGTATGTCTAGTGGTTGGCGTGCATTGTAGCCTAATAATGATAACTCAAACAGTAAATCAATCTCTCAGTACATCATTTATTATGCAAACAGCAGCACACACAACACATAGGTATAAAATACACATGACATCACAATTACTTTTACCACTATAACGACATCATAAGTAAATAACCAAAAAATAAGTGGAGTGATAGTTCCAGGGAACAAAAGTTCCAGGGAGCAAAGGTTTCGTGTCACTTTTGCTCCGGGGAACGAAAGTTCCAAGGAGCAAAAGTTCCATAGGTGGAACTTTCGCTCTTGGGAGCGAAAGTACGTAGGAACGAAAGTTCCTGTTACCGAATAAACCATAAGTCGTAATTATAGTACACTGCCTAAGTACAAGGTCATCTGGTTTTGCTATTTAGGTGTGTAAATTACGTTCATTATTGAGAGTAACGGTATACTGTAAATTGAGCTGCTGACAGTAGATTGCTGCATTGTCGTTTGTTTATGTCAGAATTATGCCATCATGAGAAGGTGTTCACTGTTCACACTGCACAGTTGTGCTTGTTTGAATTTATACTTATCAGACATGTTCGAGACCTGTGGATCTCCCAGTGTCCTGTTGCAGATGTTTTGCTTTCGATTTAGGATATAACAGTGAACTTTAGCTGTCTTTTCTTCTGTCTTTACCTGGTTTTTGAAATAAAATATTTTAGTAGACAGGATGCAGTTTTTCCTCACTTAGTTTTAGAAATCTCTTGAAGCTGCTTAATCTTGATACTTCTGTTAATCGAACAATATGCCCTGCTGCCCATCGCATCTTAGTTTATGCGTTGCATGTGCCATGTACTATTCGATCTGGAGATGCATCACAAATAAGCAGTTTGAAAAAATGTTACATCTGGCAACTGATTGCAGAAAAGTTGAATAACGTCTGCTGGGGTGTTTTATTTCTAATCAAATTGTATATGTAAACAATGATGAAAGAGCAGGAAGTTTGCACATTGCGAAATATACCCATTCTTATGATTGCAGACAGGAAGGTGCTGATATGAAGAAGAAACAGGCTGAGTGTCTCAAGAAGCTCGGCGAAGTTGGACTTGAGTCAGGTCGGTAGTATCATCATCTCTGTTACCTGTTGACCAAATAATCCAGCTGTGGTGGCCTTCGTATTTTTCAGTCTCAGAATTATTTTCTGTCACAGGAAGGTGACTAAATGTTATCACTATTTGTAGTAGTGTTTTATGGCAGTCTGCTTGAGCGTATCTGTAGTGGTCTTCCACTGCCTCTCAAAACCCATCTGTTTGACATTTTGTGATTGTACAGTGCCTGTGCAGTGATGCTCATTGCTCTGGAGACTGTAATCTTTTTCGTTTACTTACTTACTAAATTGTGCTGTCTGCTGTTGTGCTGTTGACAGAGCAATACCTGCAGTCAATCGAGGACTTTGGCAGCAGTCTTGAGCTGTTGAAAGCTTGTGTCCAGGACATTACGATCGACCGCGGCATAGCCGAGCTACACTACCACATGGGCGTGGCGTGCGTCTATGCCAGTCAGTATGACAACGGCATCACCCACTTCAGAGATGCCCTGGCCATACTCGAGGCAAAGAACGCCAGTCTCCAGGCCGTGGTTGCAGCTGCTGAGCTGAACAAGGAGAACGCAGAGGAATCGACTGAAGTTACCGAAGCACGAGCCGAGATAAAGGACATTGCCGAACTCATTCCAGAAATAAAGCTGAAGGTTTTTTCTGTCTGTGCTTTAGTTACTGTATTGTTCCTGTGGCATTGGTTGGGTGCAGTACATGGTGTTTCATAAAAAACAGCCTCTTTTTGTTTCTTTCATTCACTTGGATGATGATCAGTTTACATGAAATTGTTACAAATTGTAGCTGAAGAACTACTAATTCAAATTATTTGAACAAAATATGGCAGTTGGTTTAATATTCTTTGCTAATCGTGATGTAACGCTGACGTCATAATGTGTAAGTAAGTAAGTAAATGATTTATAAAGCGCCAAAGTCTCAGAAAGAATCAGGGCGCATAGTATGATGGATGCTAGGTTGCAGAAAAGGCTGACTGAAAGTAGTGGGTCTTTTTAAGTGACATCTGAATGTAGCCAAGGTTTGACATTGACGAATTTGAGGAGTTAAGGAGTTCCAAATTCTCGGAGAGAGACACAAAAGGAACGAGAACCAAAGGATAAGTTATGCCTTGGAATTGCAAGTAACTGACTGGTAGAAGAGCGCGTGGACACTGAGGATTTATGATATTGCAGAAGATCAGTAAGGTAAGCTGGATGGCCAGTGTGCAGTGCCTTATAAGTTGAGGTGGCGAGTTTAAATCTTATTCGCCATTCAATAGGTAGCCAGTGGAGTTGTTTGAGAAGTTCAGTCGATGAAGAAGAACGATAGGC